>OJBO01000002.1_pt1 | contig 243104 bp, 200 predicted proteins | sample 1590461 | NCBI WGS metagenome assembly OJBO01 (sample SAMN05416836, study PRJEB24817) | seawater metagenome | isolation source: Sea water | place: Canada:Atlantic | collected 2013-07 | reverse complement strand
GCCGAGAAGAGAGGATCGTAAGGAGAAACCTCTCCTTGCATGGGGCCGGGGGCGAGCCCCGAAAGGGAGTTGAGTTTGAGAACTTAGTTTAAGAACTTAGTTTAAGAGTTGAGTTTTAAAGAAACACGATTAAATAATTCAAGCAGTTTAGAGTGACGCATGTCACTCCAAACTATGAGACGCAGTGGCCATCGCCAGTTTTTTATTGGGTACTATTTGAAAACGGTTTAATTAACGGCTTTATTCAAACAGCCTTGTTCAAAAGATAAGTCGTTAGTAAGGGTACAGGGCGACCAGTCGAGCCTTTTGTCATGCCAGCGCCATCCCAAGCAGGCCCTGCAATATCGACGTGTGCCCAGCGAGTGTCTTCAGTAAAGCGCGATAAGAAACAAGCGGCTGTTGTTGCTCCTGCTAGCGGGCCACCAATGTTGGCCATGTCAGCAAAATTACTATCCAAGCCGGACTTATAGTCTTCTTCAAGAGGTAAGCGCCATACACGGTCACCCGAGGTTTGACCGGCTGCGAGTAGTTCGCCCGCAAGGTCTTCGTCGGTGGTAAATAAACCCGAATTAACCTTGCCTAATGCAGCCATGCAAGCGCCCGTTAGTGTAGCAACATCAACACAAGTCGCAGGTTTGTAATCACGAATGCCCAAAGTTAATGCATCGCAAAGCACCAAGCGGCCTTCAGCATCGGTATTCAAAATCTCAATGGTTAAGCCCGCAAGCGAGGTAACCACATCACCCGGTTTGCTCGCGTTACCAGCAGGCATGTTTTCAGCACTGGTAATAATGGCCACGATGTTAACGGCTGGCTTGATGGCGGCAATGGTTTTCATGGTACCGAGTACGGAGGCAGCACCACACATGTCGTACTTCATCTCGTCCATTTTTGCGCCCGGTTTCAAACTAATGCCACCGGTATCAAAGGTGATGCCTTTACCCACAATCATATGCGGTTGAGCGTCACCTGCCCCTTTGTATTCCATAATGATCACTTTACCCGGCTCGGTTGAGCCTTTAGATACGGAGTAAAATGCACCAGCGCCCATGGCTTCCATGTCTGCTTCGTCGTAAACCTTGCATGTAAATCCGGCTTCTTTACTCAGTGCTTCAGCTTCAGCCGCGAGGTACGCAGGGGTACAAATGTTTGGCGGCATATTGCCCAAATCTTTGCAGTAAGAGGTGCCTAGGCCTTTTGCGTCCGCCACGTTAAGTGCATTGGTGATATCGTCGCCAATCCAGATCAGAGTACTGGCTTGCTTACTTTCTTCTTTCGCGGGTTTGGTTGCAGTAAAGCGGTACTGCGCGGCATGGATCGCTAACACTAGTTGCTCAGCCCACCACTCCTGAGGAAGCGATTCAGAAAACAGCGCTGAAAAATCAACGGCAACACTGCCTTCTATTTTAGCAACGGTTGATCCGACTGAAGAGGCAATCTTGCCAGCTTCAAACACACTCAACGTTGAGCTGCCACCGGCGAGTAATACACGACGAGCAGCAACACCGCTAACGCCCGGTAGCAACAGTGTTTTGCCTGCGCTGCCGCTGATGTCGCCATCAGTCACACGTGCGCTTAGAAACCCATTGCTGGCTTCATCAACAGCCTTGGCGGAAGTCGATAGAGTGTTTGATTGGTCAAGTGTCACAACAAGGCAGTCAGTGTTCAATTCGCTGACATTGCCTGAGAAAATCTGAAATTCCATGGAAGCTCCTGCGGATGCGGGTAAAGGCGCGATGAAGAAAAAGAGTGTTCGTAACCTTTAGTTTGAGGTCAGATGAGTAAAATACAAGTAGGCGGGTCACGGAAGCCTAAAAAATCAGTACAATAAGGCCCAGTTTATAACCACCATACAAACCTTGGCGCATGCCGAGGTGCGAACCTCTGAGGTTAGTCGCACTTGATTCTGTTTCGTTATCTCGCCCGAGAGCTAATTACCACCATGGGGGCGGTTACCTTAGTCCTGATGTTGATCATGATGAGCGGACGTTTAATCAACCAGCTTGCTTCGGCGGCGGCGGGGGAAGTGTCGCTTGAGGTTGTGTTCTTTACCTTGCTTCTGCGTATGCCATCGTTTCTAGAAATGATTCTGCCAATGGCATTATTTATCTCTATCTTACTGGCTTATGGGCGGATGTATTCTGAAAATGAAATGACCGTTCTAACCGCCACGGGTTTTTCTGAACGGCGCCTTTTGGGCTATACCCTGATTCCGGGCATGGTTGTGATGCTGGTTGTCGGTACGTTTTCTTTGTATCTCAGCCCGTTAGGTGCCCAGAAAATGGAAGCCTTGTATCAAAAGCAATCTGAGATGACTGAATTTGAGCTGCTGGTGCCGGGGCGCTTCCAGAGTACAGAAAAAGGCAGCCGAGTCACTTATACCGAATCTCTTTCATCAGACAAAACCGTTATGAATAACGTTTTTATCGCGGATGGCAATACGCTCATGTTGGCTGAAAATGGTAGTCAGTACATTAGCCCTGAAACAGGCTCGCGCTTTCTGGAGTTACATGGTGGTAAGCGGTTTGATGTCACGCCAGGGTCACTTGAATTTCAAGTACTTGAGTTTGAGCGCTACGGAGTGAAAATTGCGGAAGAGACCGAAGACCGTCGTAAAACCAAAAAAGACGCCATTCCTACTGTGGAATTGATTGGATCTGATAACGCCAAATACCAAGCGCAATTACAATGGCGTATCTCGCTTATTATTATGGTGCCCATTTTGGTGCTGATCGCTTTTCCATTATCCAAAGTGAATCCGCGCCAAGGACGTTTTGCGCGCATGTTTCCGGCGATTATCTTATTTATGGTGTACATCTCGGTATTGATCGCGATGCGCGGGATGGTCGAAAAACAGAAGCTATCCGCTGACTTTGGTATTTGGTCTTTGCATATTATCTATTTCTTGATTGCGCTCTCTTTGTTATACGGCCCTGAAGTCTTGCGTCGTCATCGAGCTAGGAGACTCTAATATGACCAAGCTAGATCGCTACGTTAGCAGAACCGTACTTATGGCGACGTTTGTCGTCATCATGGTGATTGTTGGCCTAGATGCAGTATTTACCCTAGTAGACGAGCTTGACCAGCTTAAAGGCGGATATGGTTTGGTCGAGGCGTTAGAGTTTATGGGGCTGCGCTTGCCACGTCGTGCCTATGAATACATGCCAATGGCCTGCTTAATTGGTTGTTTAGCAGGCTTAGGTGGCATGGCCGCCAATAGCGAATTAACCGTGATGCGCGCTGCTGGATTATCAGTGACTCGGATTATCTGGTCTGTGATTAAGCCCGTTGCTTTATTAATGGTGTTGAGTCTTGCTATCGCGGAGTATGCGATACCAACCCTTGAGCGTATTGCGCAATCACAAAAGGCTGTTGCGCAAGGCAAAGATGAACTGATGTCGAATAAGGGCAAAGGGTATTGGCATCGTGAGGGCAATCAGTTTATGCGCTTTACCGCTGTTGAACCGAATGGCGTTCTGCACGGAATTTCATTATTTTATTTTGATGATGAACGTAATTTGAAGCGTGTGATTCGCGCGAAAAGAGCGATTTATCAGCGTGATTATTGGCAAATGCAAAATGTCAGTGAGTTGCTGATTTCGGAGGATATTACTCAAGAGCAGACGTACGAATCTCGTGTTTGGGATTCGGGATTAACGCCACAAAGCTTGAGTGTCGTTATGATTGAACCTCGTGATATGTCGATCACTAATTTGTATGGGTATGCGAAATACCTAGAAGCGCAAGATCTCAATGCGGATAATTATTTGTTGTCCTTCTGGAAAAAAGTAACACAGCCATTAGGAACGTTTGCCCTCGTTATATTAGGGGCGGCGTTTATATTTGGACCACTCCGACAAGTGACCGCCGGCTCACGTATATTCTCCGGCATTTTAGTTGGCTTAGTGTATAAGTACTTAGAAGAGATGCTCGCACCGGCGAGTATCGTATTAGGTTTTGAGCCTATACTCGCGAGCATTATTCCTATCGGGTTGAGCGCTTCACTCGGAATCTATTTACTGCGAAAGGCAGGTTGAAGCCACTGCTGTTCTATGTTTTTTAAGGAACACTGTCGTTTTTAAGGAACACTGTCGCAGACAATCAGCATCGTTTGATTTGAAATGCAGCTGAGCGGCTTTTTCTTTATTCGGCATGCATGCGGCATAATGAATGTCGTTGGCTGGATGAAGCCAGATGCACCGAAAATATAGGCTCGAGATTACTGCTGTCCCACAGTTTTAAGCTGTACTGTTGCTGGTACCGAACAGTGGTTTTTATATCTAGGCCCAAGGGGAGAGCCAGACATCACATCAGTTTCTGCGACGGCCCATAGGCGCTAAAGCATGGTTGCTGCTATTCCCTTTTAGATAAATATCTTATTTTCTATCTCATGTCCCTAGAACCTTTTACTTTAAAATTAGCACCGTTTGATTTGAAATGCGGCTTCGCGGAGTTTCCTTTAATCGGCGTGCGTACGGCGCCAGACAACAAAGTCATTCTGCGGTCTTTAGAGCAAAACCTTGCCCCGGAGCGATGCAAGAAATACGGATACTTTAAGAGGTCGCTCCGGGGCGGATTGTTTTGCGTGCCGCATAATGACTGCCGTTGGCTGGATGAAGCCGGATGCGCCGAGAAGAGAGGATCGTAAGGAGAAACCTCTCCTTGCATGGGGCCGGGGGCGGAGCCCCGAAAGGGAGTTGAATTGGAAAGTTGAGCTTTAAATGAACGCGATTAGATAAATTGAGCAGTCTGGAGTGACGCATATCACTCCAAAGCGTGGGACTGCAGTGGGCTCTAGATTACTCCACGCCTTTGGGTTTATGAACAATTCGTGTAACCGACGCAATGTCGTGCCACGTGCGTTGGCGTTTATCAATTAGCATCCAGAAAAACCCCAAACCGACGATACCCAATGAAAAGAACCCTGCGCCGCTGCGTAGAATGCAGTGGCTTAAACGTACAGGTGAATTATCTTCAGTGGTTAAATACAAACGCCACGCCTTCATTCCAATGGTTTGTCCGCCGCGACGCCACGAGTGCATGTAATACAGGAAGATTGTTGAATAAAAGATCGACAATACTGGCGCTAGTCCAAGTACCGGCATTTCTGGGAATGTCCCCATCAATCCGGCAATTGCAGAAATAACTACTGCATAGACCATAAAGCAAAACCCAATTAACACCAAACCATCGTACGCCATCGCCAATAAACGGTGGAGCAAACCAGCGGTGGGGTAATTCGTTAGTGCCATCAGTCAAACCTCGGTAGAAAAGTGGTAAAAATAGTAGATAAATAAATATTAAGCACGCTGCATCATGCTCTGAGTCACGACGCTGCTGAGTGGCAATGTTATCATATCCTCATTGGTTTTCTCAGGAGCTGAACAATGGTTGATCTGTTTGATATACGTCGTGAATATACCCAAGGCCGTTTGGATGAAACAACCGCAGCAAACAATGCTCTGACACAGTTTCATGCTTGGTTCGAAGCGCAAAAATCATTATCTCCAGACGAGCCGACGGTGATGACGTTGGCGTCATGCGATAGTGTCGGTCAACCTTGGCAGCGCATCGTTTTACTTAAATCGTACGACGAAGATGGTTTTATCTTTTTTACTAATTATGCCAGTAATAAAGGTCAGCACTTTGCGGAAAACCCCAAAGCTTCGTTGCATTTCTCATGGTTGGCTCAAGAGCGCCAGGTGCAAGTACAAGGCACAGTGAGCAAGATATCGAGAGAAGAAACAGAAGCGTATTTCCACTCCCGCCCTCGAGAAAGCCAGATTGGTGCCTGTGCATCAAAGCAAAGTCAGCCGCTGGAAAACCGCGCGGTGCTAGAAAGTATCGTGGCGGAATTTAGCGAGCAATACGAAGGGGCAGAGATCCCAGTACCAGATCATTGGGGTGGGTATCGTTTATCGCCAACGCGTTTGGAGTTTTGGCAGGGCGGCGCAGCACGCTTACATGATCGCTTAGAATACATACATGAGGAGGGAGGTTGGACTAAGGTGCGTCTTAATCCATAGCTCTTGTTACCTGATGCTAAGTATATCAGGCTATGCGCAGCAGAGGTTTAGAGATTAGAGTCGCTTCAAAACTTCGCGGCTCTGATTAACGTAATGCCCACCAAATAGCAGTGCGTGATTCAGTAAGTGAAATAACTGATAGATCTCTCGGCGCTCTTCATAATCCGGCGATATTGGTCGAATGACGTTGTAGCCTTGGTAGAAAGCCTCAGGGAAGCGGCCAAACAGCTCAGTCATGGCCAAATCAGTTTCCGCATCGCCAAAGTAACAGGCAGGATCAAACACCACAGGTTTTGACTGGCCATTTATTGGCAAAAAGCCAATATTGCCAGACCATAAATCCCCATGCAGTAAAGATGCTTCAGGCTGATGCCCAGCCAAGCGTGCTCTGCATCTATCTAACGCCCGTTCGTGATCCGCAAATAATTCGCCTTTTTCTTCGAGCGCTTCAATCATTGGGCGGATACGTTTGTCAGTATAAAAATCAGCCCAGCTTTTGTTCCACTTGTTATTCATCGCGGTGGCACCACAGTACGTACTTCTCTCGAATCCGTATCCTTGAACCGAATGCCAGTTATGCATCGCCGCGATCTGACGACCGGCATCGGCCCAATCACCATGAACGGCCAGCGGTATATGGCTAATAATGATGTAACTATGATTGCGTACAGATCCAGTCGCATAAGGCAGTGCTGCAGCAATGCTATGTGAGGCCATGATGGTAAGTAAGCCAGATGATTCGGCTTCATATTGCGCAATCGAGCTTGCAGCATCCGGCTGACGCTTTAAAAAATAATCACCGCCAGCGGTCTTCACCATATATTGCTGCTGCAAGTCATTATTAAGATGCTGACTGTAGCTAATGATATCGCAGGCTTGAGGAGGTAACTTTTTTTGATCAATCGCGTCTGCGATCAAACCAGTAATGATGAACTCGGGGTCGTTGAAGTTATTGATTTGAGTAAGCGACATGAGCCGAGCCTTATTAGTGAACGATTGATAAATAATAGATCGTTAAATGAGTGTTTTTTGATCACCAGTTCTCAGCTTAGCGTAACAATCGTGTGTTTGCGTTTGAGTTTTGTATCGGGGGCAGGCGTTTGTTGTAACAGAGCGGTTTAGAAGCACGATGAAGAGAAGGCGGGTGAAGGAAAAGTAACTCTTAGTTTGAATCGTCTCAGATGTTCGTACAGTTCAGGTTCGCTGCTCGGCGTCGGCAGCCAGGCTCCGCTGTTGTCTTTGCTGACCTCTGTAGGCGATGTGAAAAGAACGACATTCCTTGTTACTCTATCGATCTAACCTCTTGCATAAGGATTTGCATGTTTAAGTCATTATTATTTTTTTGCTTGATCGTTTTATATTCAGCAGAGTCGCCCGCCGCGGCAAAAGATCGCATGGTCATGCCCAACTTTACGCCCAAGGTCACATGGAGCACGAAGGGCACCTCGATATATGACGTGTGCCATAACTATGGTTATGGCCACTGGAAATATCGACGTTGCCGAATGGCGGCAGTGAAGGAATTCAAAACGCGCTGTAAAGACGCCAAAAAGCGGATACGTAACACACAAGGCAAACGCCAGAAAGCTGCTCGGAATGATAAAGCGAAGTTCTGTAAAACCTTTAGGCCGTGAGCTTCTTGAGTGTTATGGGCAGGCTTGAACTGCTGAGCCAGCACGAAGGAAACAGTTCAGGCCTGTTGCGCGGAGTCATCCTCATGCTCTAAGACGGATACCATCTGAGTAGGATTCGATTGTATAAGGCGTAAAAGTTTCTGGGCAGGGCCTGTTGGGTTGCGGCGTTTGTTCTCCCAGCTTTTGATTGTCTCTGTGCTGGTTCCTAGTATCAGAGCAAATTCGTCTCTGCTTTTCCCTAAAGTTTCACGGATGGCCTTCACATCAACAATGTTGTAGCTGTGGATATGTTCATCTTTCGGAGTACTTTCTCCGCACTCAATCGCCACCATCTCTTTGGCACTTGCCAACAGGTCGTTAAAAAGTTCGTCTTTCATCGTTTAATTCCCCTATGTCAGCTTACTGGCTAGTGTTTTCAGTGTGCTCTTTTGCTCGGAAGTTAGGTTGTCTGCCTCGTTCTTAGAGTAGATCAGTGCTAAGTAAAGCTTCCCGCTTATTGCAGATCGGTTGTAGTAGATCACCCTGACTCCACCGCTCTTACCACCTCCGGGCCTTGCCCATCTTAGTTTTCTAAAGCCTCCGGTGTCTTTTATTACGTTACCTAACTCTGGATTCAATATAAGAGCTTGTTGCATATCTTTAAATTCGTCGTCCTTGATCAGCTCTGCTCGTCGCTTACTGAAGCCCGTTAGTTCAATAAATGTGAACATATTCTCTCCATGTACAATGTACATATCATAGTTGTGTACAATGTACCTGTCTATGTATTGTCGTAATCTTACAAAATAGTGAGATTTAGGCTGCCTATATGGCATCTATTTATAGTGTACAATCAGGCCATACATGACATCACGGAAGACACATGGCTAAGTTCCTCACTACCACTTCAATTAGTTATGTACTTAAAGACATCATCAAGAAGTCGAAAAAACTTCATTCTCGTAAGCTCTTACCTGAAGTTGAACGCTTGTATCAAAGAGATGTTGCTCTCTAAGATAGATTCAGGTGTGACCGCTCGTGTCGTATATCGCAAGACAGAAATGGCAGAATTTGAGCTGTCTTGGTTTGCTGAATATCCAGATATTCGTTTGTTCTATTCTGATAACCTTTACGCTAAGTGTTATCTGACAGATTCGGTAGTGCTCATAATTCTGTGTCATTTCTTTATCCTATGCAAAACGGAGACAAAAAATGACCATACCAACATTCGATATGGAAGCCGCACTGTAAGTCATGCGTGACGGCAAAGACTTGAACGGTAAAAATCGGTTTGTACCTGTCGATCCTGCTTTTATGAATGAGCTTATATTAGCTGTTAAGCCTTCACAGGATTAAAGTTTGTTTCAGTCGTGTAGGTCGGCGTTTAGGTCTTCGGTAAAGAGGGCAGGGATAGACTTGGCAGAACAGCAAATGACCCACGTATTACGCCATACCTTCGCAACTCACTTCCTGATGAATGGTGGTGACTTGTTCGTACTTCAGAGAATTCTAGGGCACTCGGACATTAAAACTACAATGCGCTATTCTCACTTTGCTCCTGATTATCTTGATCAGGCGGTTAAATTTTCCCCAACCCTTATTGAATTTTAATTTTTATAAAAGTCAATTATTTAATGTCAGTTAAGTGTAAATAAAATAGGCTTTAGGAGTCATATTTACAAATTGGCTTGATATGTCCAATTCAGGGATGTACATTATTTGTGTCGCTGCATTTGCCAGCATAAAAATCGGAGTAATTATTAATGTACGGACTTCATCTCACTTACGATCGAATTAAGAAAAATTGGGTATTGATCAAACAAGGTTCAAAGAAGCCTATTTTGTCATCTCGTTTAAAAGCTGATGCTCGCTCCAAAAGCGTCAAATTATCTCGTGAGTCTAAAGGTGCTGTGTCACTTAAGATTCATAAAAAAAATGGGCGCTTCCAAGAGGAAAGGACTTTTCCCCGCTCAAAAGATCCTTCTAAAACAAAGGGTTGAATCTATAGCCAAGGATGGTTTTTAGCCAAAAAAAAGACCCCTTTCGGAGCCTTTATTCTTCCCTACTGTACGATTATACAGTAAGCGAAGTAACCACTTACACGTAAGTGATTGATTTATAAGTGGTAGCTATGGGCAGACTTGAACTGCCGACCCCAGCATTATGAATGCTGTGCTCTAACCAGCTGAGCTACATAGCCACTTCACACACTTAAGAAGATGCGTTGCGTCTCTTAAGTGGCGCGTATTATGCCACTGCGGAAAAAACTGTCAACCGTTTTTAGCCATTACTTTCAACAAGTTAGGGATTTTTTCAAAACGCACGAGGGGGCTTTCTGTGTGGTTTCTTATGTTGTTGTCGTACAGGCAAAAAATACCCCCGAGAACACGAGGTTGTCGGGGGTATTAGCTGCGCATTAAGCGCGAGCAGGGCGTTAGATAATGCCTTGCTCTTGCAGGTCTGCGATTAGGCTATCAATGCTTTCCTGATCTGCTGCGAGGCTTAGGTCAGCGCCATCGGCTCCGCCTGCTACCAAGGCAACGATGCCGTTGTCTTTTAGGACTTGTGCGCTCTCGCTGCTCGCGATACCGGCAACACGGCCCATTTCAAACAAGCGACGATCTAGTGCTGATACCAGTTCGTCAGCATTCGATGCATTGATGGCAACGATGGCTGGCTTTTGGTTAAAACGACGGGCTTTTTCATCTGCAGTGACTGGGCCGCTGGCGCTGTTATCACCGGTTGCTTCGCCAACAATCATGCCGGCACCAATGGTGACGTTGGTTAGACGATCAATAATGATGAACGAGCCAGTGCCTGGAATGCGCGCGTAGCTGTCAAACGGCACGGCTTTATCAAGGCTAACTTGAACTAGGCCGATTTCGTTGAGCTTAACTTCGTTTGCTTCGCGATGCTCAAGGGTATTCACATCAATCAAGTGGTGTACATGAGTGAAGGTACCTGCGGTTGAGCTTGAGGCAAATTTCAGGTCGTAAGGCTTGCCCGGAACCATTGAGTTCTCAGTCATCCAAACGATGTTGGCATTCAGCTTATTGCTAACAATGGGCTGGTCATCCACTTTTACGATGATGTCGCCACGGCTGATGTCGATTTCATCTTCAAGAGTCAGCGTAACCGCTTGGCCTGCAAACCCTTCTTCGAGATCGCCATCAAAGGTAACGATGCGCTCAACTTTGCTGGTCTTCTGTGAAGGCAGTGCCATCACAGTATCGCCCGGATGAACGGTTCCTGATGCGATGGTGCCACAGAATCCACGGAAATCGAGGTTAGGACGATTGACGTACTGTACTGGTAAGCGGAAGTTTTCAAGATTTTTATCTTTGGCTACTTCAACGGTTTCCAGAACTTCCATCAAGGTCTGGCCAGTGTACCAAGGTGAACGTGTTGAGCGATCAACCACGTTGTCGCCATCAAGGGCTGACATAGGTACATAATGTACGTTTGGTAGGTTCAGTTTTTCAGTGAACGCTTGGTAGTCTTTTTGAATTTCGAGGAAGCGGGCTTCGTCGAAATCCATCAAATCCATTTTGTTGACTGCAACCACGACGTGCTTAATACCTAATAACGAGGCAATAAAGCTGTGACGTTTGGTTTGCGTTTGTACACCGTAACGCGCGTCAATCAGGATGATGGCAAGATCACAGGTCGATGCGCCAGTGGCCATATTACGAGTGTATTGTTCGTGTCCAGGGGTATCGGCGATGATGAACTTACGCTTAGTGGTGCTGAAGTAGCGGTAAGCGACGTCAATCGTAATACCTTGCTCACGCTCTGCCGCCAAACCGTCCATCAGCAATGCTAGGTCGACTTTGTTGCCGGTAGTGCCTGATTTGGCGCTGTCTTTTTCGATGGATGCGAGTTGATCTTCGTAGATCATCTTTGAGTCATACAGCAAACGACCAATCAACGTCGATTTACCATCGTCCACGTTGCCACACGTCAGGAAACGAAGCATTTGCTTGTTTTCGTGTTGCTTTAAGTACCCAAGGATATCGGAAGCAATCAGATCAGATTGGTTAGACATTAGAAGTAACCCTCCTGTTTTTTCTTCTCCATCGAGCCGGATGAATCGTGGTCAATAGCACGGCCCTGACGTTCAGATGTAGTGGTAAGCAGCATTTCTTGAATAATTTCAGGCAATGTTGCTGCTGTCGATTCGACGGCGCCCGTTAGTGGGTAGCAACCCAGTGTGCGGAAACGTACGGATTTCATTTCAGGCACTTCGCCTTCTTCTAGAGGCATACGGTCGTCATCGACCATAATGAGCATGCCATCGCGCTCTACTACTGGGCGCTCAGCCGCTAGGTACAATGGTACTAGTGGAATGCTCTCTAGGTAGATGTACTGCCAGATGTCTAGCTCGGTCCAGTTCGACAGAGGGAATACACGGATGCTTTCGCCTTTGTTTACTTTGCCGTTGTAGATGTTCCACAACTCAGGACGCTGATTTTTTGGGTCCCAGCGGTGCTTAGCATCACGGAATGAGTAAACACGCTCTTTGGCACGTGATTTCTCTTCATCACGACGAGCACCACCAAAAGCGGCATCAAAGCCGTATTTATCCAACGCTTGTTTGAGGCCTTGGGTCTTCATAACATCGGTGTGCTTTGAAGAGCCGTGTGTGAACGGCCCAATGCCCTGATCAACGCCTTCCTGGTTGGTATGAACGATGAGATCCATGCCAATTTTATCGACCATTTTGTCGCGGAATTCGATCATTTCTTTGAATTTCCACGTGGTGTCTACGTGCATCAAAGGAAACGGTGGTTTTCCTGGGTAAAACGCTTTGAGCGTTAGGTGCAGCATCACGGCAGAGTCTTTACCGATAGAGTAAAGCATTACCGGGTTGTCGAATTCTGCGGCTACTTCGCGGATGATGTGGATACTTTCCGCTTCTAGCTGTTTTAGGTGGGTCAGGTTGTAGTCGGTCATAGTCAGCTGTTGCTCCCGAACGTGTAAACCGGCAAATTAAGTTGGGTGGAATATACCAAGGCTTAGGGTATATAAAAAGATGCTATTAATAACATTTTGCTATATCAATATGGTGTTCGAGACCGTCTCCTGCTAACTCTTAACCCTGTGAGGAATTTTATGAGTACAGAATCAATCGTCAGCCTTTCTATTTTAGGGGATGACGACATTCAGTTGGATGCCAGAGTCCTTGATCAAGGCGCTTCTGTCGGCTTGATTATGTGTCACCCGCACCCGCTATTTAGCGGCACTATGGATAACAAAGTGGTCACTACTGTCATGCGAAGCGCCCGTGATTTAGGGTTGAATACCTTACGATTCAACTTTCGTGGTGTAGGCAATAGCACAGGAAGCCATGACAATGGCGTCGGCGAGCGCGACGATGTCGCGGCAGCGGTGGCGTATGCTCGTGACAGTTTAGGCTGGAAAAAAATCATTCTCGCTGGCTTTTCGTTTGGTGCGGGCATGGCCTGTTTGTACGCAAGTGAGCACCCTGAAGGGCTAGCTGGGTTGTTTTTGATTGCACCGGCCGTTCATCATTTTGATGCGCCATCAGTATTGCCCCAAGAGTTTGAAACTTGGGTGTTAATGGGAAATGAAGACGAAGTGGTTCCTTTTGATGAGGTTGAAACATGGACTGAGCTGGTTGTCCCTCAACCGCATTGGTTTGTGTTTGAAGGTGCGGGTCATTACTTCCACGGTCGCTTAACGGATTTGCGAACTACATTAAAAGAGGAATTGGCTCAGTTCGAAGGGCGCTAGATTGTCTCTACATTGTTCGGTAAGGCAGGCCTAGTCTTGCCTTACGCATTGCACTTTGTCGGCCTGTCCGATAAATTGCGCACCCCAAATTCCGATGATGGAGCGAGTCTGTGTCTACCCCGTGGGATCTTTACCAAGCCGATTTATTGCGTGATGACTTTTCATACGACGCAGCTCAGGAAATGGCCGTTAAGCATTTGCAGCGTCTTTATGATGACCTTGTGGCTGCACATGAACGCCAAAGCGCCAAGGGTGTGTTCACAAAGTTATCGTCTAAGATCCGAAAAAAGAAAGCGTTGCCAGAGCAAGGCATTTACTTTTGGGGTGGCGTCGGTCGCGGGAAAACGTACCTCGTTGATACCTTTTACGACGCGTTGCCGTTTGAGCGTAAAATGCGTACGCACTTCCACCGTTTCATGCAGCGAGTGCATAAAGATCTTACCGCGCTTACGGGGGAGAAGAACCCTCTGACGATTGTGGCTGATCGCATATCCAGTGAAGCAGTCGTCATCTGTTTTGATGAGTTTTTTGTGTCAGATATCGGTGATGCCATGATCCTGGGCGGCTTGATGCAAGAGCTGTTTGATCGCGGTGTTACGTTGGTCGCCACCTCTAATATTGTGCCAGATGGCCTGTATAAAAACGGTCTTCAGCGTGATCGCTTTATGCCCGCTATTAAGTTACTCAACCAGTTTACGGATGTTGTAAACGTTGATAGCGGCGTTGATTACCGTTTACGTACCCTTGAGCAAGCTGAGCTATACCACTTCCCGTTAGACGATGGAGCCAACCATAGTTTAGAGAAAAGCTTTCAAGGCTTGATTGCTGATCCTCGTCATGTTGAAGCCAATGCCAAGGTAGAGATTTTAGGGCGTTACATTCCTGCGAAGGCGGTGTGTGATGATATTGGTTGGTTTGATTTTTACGCTTTGTGTGATGGCCCTCGCTCGCAAAACGATTACATCGAGCTGGGTAAGCTATTTCATGCGGTGATTATTGCTAACGTACCGAGCATGAGCATTAAAAACGATGACCTCGCTCGCCGCTTTATTAACCTGATCGATGAGTTTTATGATCGTGGTGTCAAAGTGATTATGTCGGCAGATGCAGCCATTCCTGATATTTACGAAGGCGGTAAGCTGGAATTTGAATTCCAGCGAACAACCTCTCGTATGCTAGAGATGCAATCGCATGAGTATCTGACGCGCGAACATCGCCCGGATTAATTGCTGCTTATCTGTATATAGTTCTACAAACAAGGCGCCTTTTAGCGTCTTGTTTGTTTTAACGCTTTAAGTCCAAACTTCTTCGACAAAATTTTATCCAGCAGGCTCAAAGGCAACCATCGTTTCATCATAGGAAGGGCTGTACTGCCATTACCAACACGAATAACCGGCCCGTGTTTCCCTGCCAGAGAATCCAACAACTGTGTGGAAAAGTCTTCAGCGGTGGTTGGGTTTTGCTGTGAGGCCACCGCGCGATCCTGAATATTCTTCTCTACTTTTTTATATCTCGAATCATCTGCCAGCAAATCACTCACACCGGCTAATGACGTATCACCAAAGCTGGAACGTATAGCACCGGGTTGAACGACCACCACTTCAATGCCAAATGGTGCAAGCTCCATGCGCATAGCATCAGACAATGAATGCAACGCGGCTTTTGTTGCGCAGTAAGCACCAGAAAATGGCGTGGTTAATATCCCAGATACTGATCCTACATTCACGACTTGAGCCTTGGTTGATCTTTCCAGCAAAGGCAGCAGTTGGCGGGTAACTTCAACAGGAGCAAAGACGTTGGTGTCAAATTGGCGTAGCAGGGTCTCGCGGGATAGCTCAACCACGGGGCCCATTGCCGCGTAGCCAGCATTATTGATCAGTAGATCTATATGATCGATCTGCTGTTCAAGTTCGCGAACAAGGCTTGCAATGGCGGATGCGTCGTTCACATCTAACGCAAAACGCTTGATACGTTCATGTTGTAAATCACTGAGGGATTCAAGTCGTCTTGCCGTTGCAATGACGGTGTCACCTCGTGCGACGCAAGCTTCCGTCAGTGCGCGACCAATACCGGTTGAGCATCCTGTAATGAGTACAATACGAGACGACATACAAATTCCTGTGATGTGTTGATGTTGAAAATTATTTGATCAGTGATCGGATATTAGTGTTCGAGTAAGTCTACGATAGCGGCACGAATGCTGGGTAACTCTTTAGGATTAAAGCCGACGTGCTGTGCTTGCAGGTTTCCGTCGCGATCAATCAGGTAGGCTGTCGGCATCCCTCGTAGCTGGTAGGCAGCGGCGGTGCCTGAATCATCAAATAATGTTGGATAATCGACGGGAATTTCCTCAAGAAACTCCAGCCCTTCTTCTGGGCTCTCATCAAGGTTAATGGCTAATACTTCGAAGCCTTGATCCGCTAGCTCATTCCGCAATAGGTTGAGTGCCGGTAGTGATTTTCTGCAAGGCGTACACCATGAGGCCCAAAAATCTAAATAGATAACTTTGCCATGATAAGACGCCAGTGTGACTTTTTCGGTCAAACTTGATGTTTGGCCATTAGCCAGCAATGGGAGTGCAAAAGCAGGGGCCTTAGTGGTGCCTTTATGCTCTGAATGTTCAGTGTTATTCGCGGCGTTAGCGGTCATTCCTAGCAGGATTGAGAGCAAGACAACTAGCTTTTTCATTATGTTTTCCAAATCTGAGACTCGGCCCTCATTCTGCGGGCTTCTAATGAGAAAGACAACGCAGGCAGAATTTCTGGTCTTGGCTACACTGAATTCAGTTATTGCCAAGGGGCTATGGATGAAAACGATACGACAGTTGATGTCATTATGGCTGTGTTTGACAGCAAGCGTTGCTTGGTCGAGTCATGGCGCTGATTTTAAGGCCGATAAACCAGGCGAAATATTAGAGGTTACTGAGTTAGCATCCGGCAAGAGCCTAGATCCATTAGCTGGCTATATTGAAGACCCTTTACATGAGCTCACCATTGATTCAATGGCCGATGTTGCTTGGCAATACAGTGAAAAGGGTTTGTCGTTTGGTTATACCGATTCCGTGTACTGGTACCGTATAGTATTTTCCAACCACAGCGAAAAAGAGATACAGCGCTTTGTTAGCTTGTCGTATCCGGTGCTGGATTACATCGATGTGTATCGACGTGATGGTAATTCGCCTTGGACTCAAACCAGTTTAGGTGATAAGCAAGTATTTGACGATCGACTGATTTCACACCGACACTTTGTGATTCCTATGGATATCGCTAAGGGTGAAACGCAGGAATGGATTTTTCGAGTCGATACATCCAGTGCAATGCAGTTTCCCATCAACATATGGGAAGAGCGGGATTTCTTCGTTCATGATCAAAATCAGCTGTTGGGTTTAGGTTTGTATTACGGCGTTATGCTGATCATGGTGTTTTATAATTTATTTGTGTTTTTCTCTGTGCGTGAAGGTAATTACCTTTATTACGTGATTTATGTTGGTTGCATGGCTGGGTTTCTAGGCAGCTTACAAGGGATTAATTTTCAATATCTGTGGCCAGAAGCTACTAACTGGAATGATCAGAGTATTATTGTCTTGCTCTCGGGGGTCATTATTTTCGCTTCGCTGTTTACTCAGAAGTTTTTGTATCTGAAAGACGATGCGCCTTTTTTTAATCGATTACTTATCGGTGTGATTGTTACTTGTGTTTCTATTGTCTTTTTAAGCAATATCGTTGCTTATCATGCTTTAATCCGTTTGTTGATTATCGTTGCTATGATCGCCATGCTTGGTGCGATATATTTGGGCTTCAAACGGTGGTCGGAAGGTTTTGTAGCTGCTCGATACTATGCCATTGCATGGACTAGCTTTCTGCTTGGTGGGATGATTCTTGCCCTCAATAAATTCAATGTTATTCCTCGAAATTTCTTTACTGAAAATACGCTTCAAATAGGTTCGGCGATGGAGGTTATTCTTTTGTCGTTTGCATTGGCAGATCGTTTGAATCAAGAAAAACGTGAGCGTTATGATGCGCAGATAAATGCATTAGAGCATGAGAAGCTAGCGCGAAAAGCGCAGACCGAAGCACTTGATCAGGAACGTAATGCACGTAAAGCGCAAGAGAAAGCGTTAGAGCATGAGCGAGAGGCACGTGAAGCCCAAGCGAAAGCACTCGATATTCAAAAACGTGCCACAGAGACCCTCGAAGAGCGAGTGAAAGAACGCACCGTTGAATTGGAGAGTGTAAACCGTCAACTTGAAAAAATGAGTACGACAGATGCTCTTACGAATATTCGTAACCGCCGTTATTTCGATGAGTTTGTTGCTAATGAGTTTGCATTAGCAATACATGATAGCGGTGACTTGGCCGTTCTACTTTTGGATATTGATCATTTTAAAATAGTGAATGATAAGTATGGTCATCAGGCGGGAGATGAAATTCTACGTTGTGTATCCGGTGCTATTTCGGAATCGCTAACAAATGAAGATCAACTCGCGCGCTACGGTGGCGAAGAGTTTGCTGTTGTATTGGCAGGAATGAAACTTGATCACGCTGTGAGTATCGCAGAATCTATTCGTGAGCGAGTAGAGCAACTGAATTTTGATCGAATTGATCCGTCGCTGCGTGTGACGATTAGTATTGGTGTAAAAGCAGGAATACCAAAGTTATCTAACACATCAGATGAATGGATCAATGAGGCTGACCAAGCTCTTTATGAATCTAAAGAAAATGGGCGTAATCAAGTGACTGTTCGTCAATAGAGTGAGATTTTTATTATCCATAGGTTCTTAATAGCTGTTTAACGTGTACTTAGTAGGTGCTTAATAGAACTAAGGCACCTTTTATTAGTGCATGATTAATACAGTGACGAATACGCCAAAGAAAGAGAGTCGTAAGGAGAAACCTCTCCTTGCATCGGATCAGAGCGAAGCCCGAAAGACAGTTGAGTTAGAGAGCTGAGTTAGAGAGCTGAGTTAGAGAGCTGAGTTTTAAATAAATACGATTGAATTAATAAATCAGTTTGGAGTGACTAACGGCACTCCAAACGATGGGGTAATAATGGCTTGGCTGGCGATTGTTTTACGTTTGACTGTAGGACGACTATCAGTCCTTCTTAATTACCCACCTGAAGTATGACAGCACTCACGCGCTACGTGTCTTTATGCCTCATAATTATTCATCGGTGCTTTGGAATTTAACTCTGATAGCCAATTCGAAATCCACCCCAGTGCTTGCCATGCACAATGATAGGTACAGAGAGGTCATGCATAACTTCGCCAGTGTCACGCTTATAGGTTTGTAGCAAGAAGGGGCGTGTATTGTTTCCGCAGCGCAGGCCAGTTCTATCGCTAAAGATACGTTTGGTGCGGTTATTTACGAGGTCGGCATTATAGTCACCAGTTAAAGGCTGGGAATAGCGTTTGTTGTGAGTAGGAAAGTAGCCGTTATTATCTACAGCACCGGCATACGCGATAAATGCGTGGCGCTCTAAAATTGGTTCTTGAATCATGGGCAATACTTCATCGGTAAACCCATCAAAGTCAGTCGAGAACTTTACTGGTGAGGTTTTTGGGATTTCACGATAGTTTCTATCAAAGAGCTTTTGTTCGCTTATTCTTCCGTCAGCAATGGCAGCTATAAAGCGGTCTGCAATGTCGGCAGCAGCATTACGTGCTTCAAGTAATACATGATCATGAAGTTCGCCAATGCTTGATTCACCAAATGATTCGTAGATCTTTTCGGCGGTTTCAGAGAGTCCTTGTGAGCGGTCTGCAATAGAAGCAACGTCAGCTTCAGTTTTGCTTAAACGTTCACTGGTTTGGCTGATGACCGATGAGATATTTTTAATATCATTATTGTTCTCATTCATACTACTGGCGAGATGGTTCACTGACTGCTGAATGGCTTCTGATTGGATATTAATATCAGAGAGGTGTTGCCCAATGGATTGGGTCATTTTCACACCATGATCAATCGTTGAGAGTAGTGATTGAGTGTTGGACACCGCGAGTTTAATCTCGCTATTAATTTCGTTCACGGTAGAGCCAATTTGGCTGGTGGCCCCGGAGGTTTTTGCGGCGAGAGCCCTAACCTCATCAGCGACGACGGCAAACCCTCGCCCTTGTTCACCGGCGCGGGCAGCCTCGATCGCGGCATTAAGTGCTAGCAGGTTTGTTTGCTCTGCAATGTCACTGATGATACTGGTTACTTGTATGATTTTCTCAGACTTGGCTTCTAGCTCGGCAATAATTTCTGCGTTCTTTTGAATCATGTCGCGAGTGCCTTCCATTGCTGGAATGGTTTCAGCAATGGCGTCAGAGCCTTTCTTATTAATCTTCATGGCTTCATTGGTGGCGTTCGCTGCTTCAAGTGTTTGTTGCAGCATGGTTGCCATCGTGCCTGAAATGCTTTCTGTACTGCTTACAATTTGGGCGCTATCTTTGCTCTCTTCATTTAATTTTATTTTCAGTTGGTCGGCAGCATAGGACATTTCAGCGGCAGAAATGGCAATGTGTGAACCATTATCGGAAAGATCTTTTTGTATGTTCCTTGTCGATTCAAAATATCTATTGATCGCAGTGATTGAGGGTTGCAACCATGCTGCTTCTGTTTTGATGGTTGTATCTCGCATTTTTAGAATGTCATTCACGGAATCTAAAAATTGACGCAAAGGACGAAGTACCATCATCAAGAAGCATACGACCGTAACGATAACGGCTGAAATAGGCGGAATCATTGTTAGTATTAATGACTCGGCCTGATTAAGAGAGACAACGTACGATGTTAGAGCGGCGGCCAGAAGACCTGCGACCATGGGGATAATGCTAAGTCGGTAGAGGTTGTGCATGGATGCTCTCCTTATTTTATAAAGAAAGCATAGTAAACTTGGCCTGTTTGGCTTGATTAAATAAGCCTCTGAGCAAATATAGTTAAATAAATTGCGTGACTTACCTGCGGACTTGATGATTTCAACGGATATTTATGATCAGAAATGGATAAGTGAGTGCAGGAGATAACTTCACTTTGACACTGTCTGCTAAAGAAAAAGAGGAGATATCGGGAGTTGTGGTGCCCAGGGAGAGACTCGAACTCTCACGAGCGTAAGCTCACAGCGACCTGAACGCTGCGTGTCTACCAATTCCACCACCTGGGCAACAAGACAGTAATTCTGGCTAAGACTAGCGACTTACTCTTGCGGACTGACCGTATTGATTTAGGTACTGATTCAGGAGAACCAATGGTACCAGAGGCCGGACTCGAACCGGCACACCCGAAGGCGGGGGATTTTGAATCCCCTGCGTCTACCAATTTCGCCACTCTGGCAAATCAGTATCGGTCAGTGGCCGCGTATATTACTCAGGAAAAAATATCAGTCAACAATTTTTTAAGTATTTCCTTAACTTAGCGTGATATCTCCGGTAATCTTGCGCCCACTTTTACAGTAAATTTAAGCCACTATTTTGGTCAGTAAAGCCAGAGAAACGTCATAACCTTCATGAAAACTAGCGACTTCAGTTTTGAACTTCCCGATGAGCTAATTGCCCGCTACCCGATGCCTCAACGTAGCTCGTCTCGATTACTCGTATTTGATACTGAGCAAGATCAAATCCAAGATCACATTTTTCGAGATATCGAAGAGTTACTCGTGCCGGGGGATCTTTTGGTGTTCAACAACACACGAGTGATTCCTGCGCGCTTGTTTGGCGAGAAGCTATCAGGCGGCAAGCTTGAAGCCTTAGTTGAGCGAGTTATTGGTGAGCATGACGTGTTAGCGCATATACGTTGTTCTCGCTCGCCTAAACCAGGTCAACAAATTCGCCTCGGTAATGCTTTGGTAGAGGTTGTCGGGCGTGAAGATGCATTGTTTTACTTGCGGTTTCCTAGCGATAAACCAGTACTTGATGTACTTGAGGAGATTGGGCATATGCCTCTTCCACATTACATGGAACGTGATGATGCGGAAGAAGATAGAGAACGCTATCAAACTGTCTATGCCGAGAAGCCTGGTGCCGTAGCCGCCCCCACCGCAGGTTTGCATTTTGATGAGCCATTACTTGAGCGCTTGAAAGCAAAGGGGATACGCTTTGCGTTTGTCACTTTACATGTCGGCGCGGGCACGTTTAAGCCCGTGAAGGTCGATAACGTCAATGAGCACGTGATGCACTCTGAGTACATTGAAGTCAGTGATGACGTAGTTAAGGCTGTGAAAGATACGCGAGCTCACGGCAACCGTGTGGTGGCCGTAGGTACAACCTCGGTGCGCAGCTTAGAGAGTGCTAGTCAGTCTGGGCAAATAGAGAGTTTCTACGGAGATAGCCAAATTTTTATTTATCCGGGTTATCAGTTTCGGAGTGTCGATGCCATTATCACCAATTTTCACCTACCCGAATCGACGCTGATTATGTTGATTTCTGCCTTCGCAGGCCGAGATGGTACATTGGCGGCCTACGATCATGCGGTGACAGAGGGCTACCGTTTTTACAGCTATGGCGATGCCATGTTCTTACCTAATAAAATTTCAAACGAAGCGAGCCCGTCATGAGTCGTGAATGTTTTATGCAGTTTGATCTGCACACAGAAGATAACGAGGGCAGCTTCGCTCGTCGAGGAACCATTACTTTTCCGCGCGGCAAGGTGGAAACCCCGGCATTTATGCCGGTCGGCACGTACGGCTCGGTAAAGGGCTTAAACGTTGATCAGATCAAGGCGTTGGGGGCGGACATCATTCTAGGTAATACTTTTCACTTGATGCTGCGTCCCGGCACTGAAATCGTGAAAGCCCATGGTGATTTGCACGATTTTATTGGTTGGGAGAAACCTATCCTGACCGATTCAGGCGGTTTTCAAGTATTTAGCCTTGGCAAAATGCGCAAAATTACCGAAGAGGGTGTCACCTTCGCCTCGCCGGTTAACGGCGACAAAGTATTGATGACCCCTGAAAGCTCTATGCAAGTTCAAAAAGATTTAGGGTCTGATGTCGTCATGATTTTTGACGAATGTACCCCGTATCCTGCCACCCATGAAGAGGCGGCAACCTCCATGCGCTTGTCGATGCGTTGGGCGCAGCGTTCAAAAGATGCGCACGCCGATAACCCAGCCGCGTTGTTTGGCATCATTCAAGGCGGGATGCACGAAAGTCTTCGTGATGAGTCATTGGCAGGCTTAGTTGATATTGGTTTTGATGGTTACGCCGTCGGCGGCTTGAGTGTTGGTGAACCTAAAGACGACATGATGCGAGTGCTGCGTCATACCGCCCCGAAAATGCCAAAAGATAAGCCGCGGTATTTGATGGGCGTGGGTAAACCAGAAGACTTGGTGGAAGGCGTCCGCCGTGGCATTGATATGTTCGATTGTGTCATGCCGACCCGAAATGCACGTAACGGCCATCTTTTTACGCACAATGGGGTTGTAAAACTCAGGAATGCCGCCAATAAAGTAGACACTGGGCCGATTGATGCGGAATGTGATTGCTATACCTGTAAGAATCACAGCCGCGCGTATCTGCATCACTTGGACAAATGTGGCGAAATACTCGGACCTAGCCTGAATACAATCCACAACTTGCATTATTACCAGACGCTGATGGCTGGTTTGCGCCGTGCGCTGGAAGAAGGTACATTTGCCGCCTTTGTTGACGATTTCTACGCCCGTCGCGGTCGCACAACGCCGCCGTTGGATGAAAGCCCTGATGAATCAGGTCTTGCGTAAACGATTTTATATTTAGCAGGCATTGCCTGCACATTGGGAGAGTACATTTAATGAAAGCATTACTAGCAACACTGGCACTAATCGCCCCAGCGGCGGCTATGGCTGAAGGTGGTTTAGACCAGCCAATGGGCGGTGGTATCGAGTCTTTTGTTTTTCTAGGCGGTTTCCTACTGATTTTCTACTTTTTGTTGTGGCGTCCACAGTCAAAGCGTCAGAAAGAACACAAGAACTTGATTGCTGAATTGGCTAAAAACGACGAAGTGGTAACTGCGGGTGGCATGTTGGGTAAAGTCACTAAAGTAACGGACGAGTTTGTTGTTGTTGAAGTCGCTGACGGCGTTCAGTTCCCTGTGCAGAAAGTCGCTGTTACAGCGGTTCTGCCAAAGGGCACGATCAAAGAAGTGAAAGCGTAAGTTATACGCATCGTTACGGTCTCTTCGGAGGCCGTTTTTTATTCTGAAGGAAAAAGGGCAGTAGTATGCTCAATAAATACCCAATTTGGAAAAACCTGCTGATACTGGCGGTGGTTGTGCTGGCCTTTATTTATGCGGCTCCCAACCTATATCCACCTGACTCTGCAATACAAGTTACGCCATCACGTGCTGGCGCTGAAATGTCAGAACGTACACTCGAAGACGTCCGTAAAGCACTTGATGCCGCTGACATAGAATACTTTGGCGAAGAAGTCACAGGCTCAACGGCGTTATTTCGTCTTGCATCGACCGATGCTCAGTTGCCTGCGAAAGCGGCCATTCAGCGTCGTTTAGGGGATGACTACATTGTCGCCTTGAACTTAGCACCAACAACCCCACAATGGCTGGTGGATTTGGGTGCTGGCCCTATGACATTGGGCCTTGATTTAAGTGGTGGTGTGCACTTCTTGATGGAAGTGGATATGGCAGAGTATGTCAAAGGCCGTATGACCAACTACCGTGAAGACCTTCGCAATAGCCTGCGTGAAGAAGACATTAAGTACCGCATCATTGTTGCTGACGATACTAAGTTGCGTTTGAGCTTTCGTAAGGAAGAATTGCGCACCGAAGCACGTGCTTTTGTAAATCGCAGCTACCCTGGCGAGTTTTTGATTCAGGAAGAAGAGGTGGATGGAAATTTTGATCTACTTCTTTCTGTGACTGAGCAGCAAGTCAAAGAGTTTGAAGATTACGCCGTGAAGCAAAACTTAATGACACTGCGCAATCGTGTAAACGAGCTGGGTGTTGCCGAACCATTGGTTCAGCGTCAAGGCCGTAACCGGATTGTGGTTGAGTTGCCAGGTGTACAAGACACTGCCGAAGCGAAGAAAATTTTGGGTAAGGCAGCGAACCTAGAGTTTCGTTTAGAAGCAGAATCAGGTGCAAGCCGCTTTGCTACTGAAGAGTACACTTTCCGTAGTGAAGGTGGTCGTACGGCGCGTCTTGAAAAGAAAGTAATCACGACAGGGGATAGCGTGACCAATGCTAGCTCCAGTTTTGATGAAAATAGCTTCCCTCAGGTAAATATCAGCTTGGACTCTAAGGGCGGCGCGATGATGACTCAGGTCACCAAACGCGCGGTTCAGCGTCGCATGGCCGTATTGTTTGTTGAGCGCAAGCCCAAAACAACCTATGAAATGGTTGATGGTGTTGAGCAGCCAAAAACGATTCAAGTTGTTGAAAAATCAATTATCTCCTTGGCCACGATTCAAAGCGTACTAGGCAATAGCTTCCGTATTACGGGCTTAGGAGCCGCTGAAGCGCCTGAACTGGCGTTATTGCTTCGTGCTGGTGCGCTTGCAGCGCCAATGGACTTCGTTGAAGAGCGAACCGTCGGCCCAAGCCTAGGTGCAGAAAACATCGAAAAAGGCGCGCTTTCAGTGGGGGCAGGTTTGCTGCTGGTACTGGTTGCGATGATCGTTTTTTATCGTGTATTTGGTTTGGTGGCGAACATTGCCTTGGCTATTAACCTGACGTTACTTGTGGCGTTAATGTCTTTGATTGGCGCGACACTTACCTTGCCGGGTATTGCCGGTATTGTTTTGACGGTGGGTATGGCGGTCGACGCCAACGTGCTGATCTTCTCGCGTATTCGTGAAGAACTAAGAAATGGGCGCTCACCCCAACAAGCAATTCATGAAGGTTATGATCGTGCGTTCTTAACCATCTTTGATGCCAATATTACCACCTTGATTGTGGCGGTTATTTTGTTTGCTGTGGGCACTGGGCCAGTGAAAGGCTTTGCTGTGACACTATCATTCGGGATTCTCACCTCGATGTTTACCGCTGTAATGGTGACTCGCGCGATGACCAACTTTATCTACGGTGGCCGCAATGTGAGTAGCCTGTCGATAGGAGGAAAAGTATGAACTCGATTAACTTTATGCGTTTCCGCCATGTAACGGCGGGTATTTCACTGGTGTTATTGATCGTTGCTGTTGTTGCTTTGGCAGTTCGTGGTTTGAACTTTGGTCTCGACTTCACTGGCGGCACCTTGCTAGAGGTTGAATACCAGACCCCTGAGCCATTGAACGGTATTAAAACGGTGCTCGAAGGCGCAGGCTACCGAGATGTCGTCGTCCAGAATTTTGGTTCTGAAACTGACGTGCTGGTACGTATGTCGGAAGCGTTTCGTGATGATCTTGGTAATGAAGTGTTAACACTCCTGCAAGAAGAAGCAGGCAGTAACGAACTGATCTTGTTGCGCAGTGAGTTTGTGGGCGCGAGTGTTGGTGAAGAGCTTCGCGATGAAGGTGGTATCGCCATGCTTGTCGCCTTGTTTGTGGTGATGGCCTACGTTGCTTTCCGTTTTCAGTGGAAATTTTCGTTGGGTGCGGTGCTGGCCTTGTTTCATGATGTTGTGATCATCATAGGTATGTTTGCGTTATTCCAATGGGAGTTTGACCTGAACGTACTGGCGGCCTTGCTGGCGGTGATCGGGTACTCCCTGAACGATACCATTGTTGTTTCTGACCGTATTCGTGAAAACTTCAGAACCATGCGTGTGGGGTCCGCGATTGAAATTATCAATGAATCGCTGACGCAAACGCTTGGCCGTACTCTGATGACCTCCTTAACCACAGTGTTGGTGTTGTTGGCCTTATTGTTCTTAGGTGGCGATATCATTCATAACTTCGCGCTAGCACTGACTATTGGTGTTGCTGTAGGTACTTATTCTTCTATCTATATTGCCGCTAACTTATTGCTGGCGTTTAATATCAGTCGTGAAGATTTATTGCCTCCTGAAGTGGAAGAAGAAGATCAAACGCCATAAATTTCCCGATTAAATTTATGGCGTAAGTTGAGGTGGATGCGGCTCATGGAGTCCTTTCACCTGAGCGTTTGTAGGCATACTATTCAGACGTTTGTTTAAAACACCTTACTGTGTGGACACATGCCACTAATCCTTCTGTTGTTGCATATTGAGCCATCAGAGTGGTATCAATATGTAAGTGGTTTGATTTTAACAAGCGCAATAGTTCGAGGAGGGACTGCCGAAAATGTTTGTTCTTAGGGGTCGCATTCAGCCGAGAATGTACCAATATAGGACATTTGTCGTAATGGGTCTTTATAACAATAATTAACGCGGTATCCTGCTTTATTACTATTTAGTCTTTTCGCCTTCAGGTGATTCTATCTAGTTTTTTCGTAGGTATTACAACAATAACGAAGGAAGCAGAATGAAAGCCAAAACACTTCTCGCCTCTATATTTGGTCTTTTGTTTCTATCATCAGCAGTGTTTGCTGATACATCTGGTGACTTAGAGTCTCGTCGTAATTCAAAACTTGAAGCGACGGTGATGAATCCTAACTTACCACTTGAAAAGCGCATTCGCGCTTTAAAGAAATTGCAGGTTGATGAAATGGTCGGTGGCCGTATCTTACGCACGTTTTGTGTGTGGGACCCACTGGGTAAGGCTGGCCCTATCTCCTCGACAGTTGATGATCAAAAACTTCGCTCGCTTCATTACGGGATGGACCTCACGGTTATTACTTTCCAGGATGAAGTTGAGCTTCTCGATGCCTTACGAACTGATGATCGCTGTGACGCCGCTTTGATTCGTGGCTCGGTTGCTATGGAGTTCAACAAATTTGCTGGAACCATCGAAGCCATTGGTGGGATGCGTCAGCGCGAACAGGTGCATCTGCTTATGCAGGTTCTTGCGAATCCGCGTATGGCGTCCCGTTTAACGGATGATAAATATACCGTATTGGGTGTTGCTACCATGGGCGCTTCCTATCGTTTTACCAGCGATAGAAGCAAACGTAGTTTAGCTGATTTCAAAAATCAGCTACTGGCTGTCGAATCGCTTGATCCCTCGCGCTCAGAGTTCGTATCGGCCATCGGTGCGAACCCAGCAAATGGGAGCATGATGTCGAATGTTCAAAGTTATGCGGACGGCAAAGTGAAGGGGATGATCTCTCCGATTATTGCTTACCTTGTGATGGGGACAGGTCAAATAAGTCGTGATGTTGGCATATTTGATACTCCGGTAGCACAGTCAACGATTCAGTTAATTGGTCATACGGAAAAATTTCCTCCGGGTTTAGCTCAGATATTACGAGAAGACTTTCTCTTTAAATTTGATAACTACGCTCGTCGCGTTGATAACGAAATGGCGTTGATTCCAGGTGAGTTCTGGATGAAAGACACGAAGGCGGATGTTCAGAAAATGGAACAGATTGCGTTAGATGTGCGCTTGAAATTACGCGAAGAGGGTTACTACGATCCGGCCATGCTCCGTTTGCAGCGTAAAATTCGCTGTAAATTTGAACCAGCTCGTAGCGAATGTACCAACCCGAAAGAATAATAGCTGTGTTAACAACATGCAGCTTATGACAGAAGCGTGCCTTGTTCGGCACGCTCTGTTAGTTCTTTAACGGCACTATGATTGATACGACGTTCTGCAACAATCGCGTAAAATTCTTGCTCTAATTCTTCAATGACCCCGACCAACTCGACGCCATAACGTTCACAAATTTCTGTGGCAATCATTTTTGGCGCAAAGAAAAACCCATGACCTCCGCTACCAAACGCTTTTAGTAAGGCTGAATCCTCAAATTCTCCGGCAATTCTTACGGGAATGTTAAGGCGTTGAAGCCAGCTTAAAATGTTGGTGCGCGTGGCAGAAGAGGAATCAGTAGGAAGTAATACCGGCGCATCGCGCAGGCACTCAGGAAAGGTAAGTTCGTTCGTTATTAGGGTTTTCTTTGCAAAACAAGCGACTTGGCTGTGGCCTAACAAATGATTGAAACAGCGAATGTTCATACCAGCAGGCATTGGGCTGTCTGATAGTACTAAGTCGAGGCGGTGTACGGCGAGCTCACCCAACAAGGCGTTAATTTGCTCCTCTCTACAGACTAGCTTCATGTGTGAAGCGTCACGAATAACCGGTGCTAGAAGCTGGTGTGCAATTGATTTGGGCAGAGCGTCGACAATCCCCACTCTGAGTTCTTCTGGCCGTGTGGCTAAGCCTTGCTGAAGTACCTCTTGAAGCTCATCTCCTAAGCGAAAAATATCTCGGCAATATTCCAGTGCGAGATGTCCGGCGTCTGTTAATTGAATACCGCGACCTTGTTTGCGGAAGAGGGGTTCACCCAGCTCATCTTCGAGTAACTTTAATTGGCCACTGATGGTTTGCGGTGTGACAGACAGACGGTCAGCAGCCGCTTGAATTCCGGAGAGTTCAGCCACAGTATAGAAATATTGTAGGTGTTTGTAGTTAAGACGTCTCATTGCTCGTATAAACCGAAGAGTTAGTGGTATATTATTCGAATAATATTTCTGTTAAGACCTGTCTACAATAGCTAGCAATTGAAAAAGGAGTTAATTATGAACCGTCCTGATTATTTAAACTCAGAAAATAAAGAGCCAGTTGCGAAGAGTATTCCAGCTGAACACTACCGCGCTACGGGCCAAGAGATTTCAACCGATGCCATGAAAGTGCTGCGTAATACTTACGCATTACTGGCCATGACGTTGGTGTTTAGTGCCATTGTTGCTGGTGTTGCTATGGCAATGAATGCGCCTCATCCGGGTATTATTATTACCTTGGTAGGTTTTTATGGCCTATTGTTTGGCATCGAAAAGACCAAAAATAGCGGTATGGGTCTTGTGTTGACGTTCGCGTTGACGGGTTTTATGGGTTACACCTTAGGGCCGATTCTGAATATGTATACACAGATTCCAAATGGTACTGGCCTTATTGCCACGGCTTTGGGTGCGACTGGTTTGATCTTCTTGACCATGTCTGGTTGGGTGTTAACAACCAAGAAAGATCTATCAGGTATGGGTAAAACCCTTATGGCTGGTATGATTGTGGCGATTGTGATGATGGTTGCTAACCTTTTCTTCCAGTTACCTATGTTGTCTCTCGCATTCTCTGGCATCTTGATTATGCTGATGACGGCAATGATTGCTTATCAAACGAGTGCGATCATTCATGGTGGCGAAACTAACTACATATCAGCGGCTGTTAGCCTTTATGTTTCTATCTACAACCTGTTCCTGAGCTTGCTTCAAATCTTAGGTATCTTTGGTTCTGATGACTAAGGTTCTGATGACAACGGTTCTGACGACTAAATAAGGGTGCTGCTAGCGTTCGTGGCTAAATAACGAACCTGACATTACTCGCTATTGATAAGAAGCCGCAGATCGAAAGATCTGCGGCTTTTTTGTTTTAAATTTACCCGTGCCGCCAATGAGCTATGCTGTAGGCATGAGATTCATAGCTTATCTTCCTCTTGTTTTCCTTCTTACGGTCGTGCCTGTTCAGGCTTTGCCGGTATGTTCTGATCGTGATTCAAAAGTGGCGTCAGATGATTACGCGTTGGGATTATTTAGAAAGCAGGGCGAAATATTTCATCCCGCGCGTGTGTTCAAACGGCACCATACAAGTCGTCATAAGGAGGTGGCGAGTTACGTGAGCGTGAGGGATAAGTACTACAGTATCTTTACTTTGGTTGATATCGACTGTAATGCTCGTTTTATTAAACGTACTCGGCAAGGTGATTAGTTATACATTAACTATACGGATTGGATGTTTTTGATGCTATCTTGTATAGATAATCGAGTTGGTATAAGAATGTGGGGTCGTTATGGTAACTCTCTCAGAGCTGAGTAAATTATCGTCTATCGGTAAAATCATTATCCATTCGCTGGATATGTCGTTATACCAAGCGTCTGCCATTATTGATGGCTCGGAGAGCGTCATCACGGACAAGTCAGGACGTCCGCTGCGGGAGCGGAGCAGTTTGGCGTTACAGACCTTGTTTGAGCACTTACCAGTCACTGAGTTGCTGCTCAGGCACGAGAGTTGTTACGACGAGATGATTAACCAGCCTGTTAGAGTTGGGAGTAATGTAATTGAAGTGCCACTTGGGCGAAATCAGCTAGGCTAGGGTGGTTCGAGGACAGAAATTTGAGTACAGAAAAAGGGAGAGGCCAATCCTCCTGAGCTTCCACCTCTGTTTAGATGTTTTGAGCTCATGCAGCAGAACAAAGTCTAAGCTAATAACCGCTATTACTCGCCAAACAGTTTCTTAGTCCATCACGCAGCAGTGAAGCTGTAAATCTTATTACAGCTTCATATAGTCACGTTAGTACGAAGTGTGGGGCTATTTCACTGCCCCTCCGGGGAAAGTCTTGTTAGCAACCTCTGAGGACTCAGAGGTGCGTAAATTTATTGGTCGTTAGGTGACTTTCATTAGCGGGAAGTAAGCATTTCGGCCACGCTAATTACGTTGGCGGCAACATCGGCAATACGTTTATTGTTATCCATAGCAGCTTGGCGAAGCTGACGGTATGCCTCGTCTTCGGTGATCCCTTTAGATTGAATCAGCAACCCTTTGGCTTTATCAATGAGCTTACGCTCGTCTAATGCTTGGCGTGCTTCAATTAACTCTTCGCTGATGCGTTGTAAGCGTTCGGCCTGGCCTTGAACGAGTTCATAGATAGATCGGGCTAGTTTGATGTTGACTCCAGGAGCAACGTTCATCGCTGATTTGGCTGAATCTTCAGGCAGTACAGAGAGCGGCGACATAGGGGGTTCATCAATGGTTGCTAATTCTTTTAAATGCTCGTGGTGAAGGCGTAGATCTTCTTCTGCTTGTTTAATCTTAGTCTCACATAGCACGAGAAGTTCTGTTGCTAGTTCTTGCTCTATTTCTTGCATCGAATCGATGCGTCGAGTTGCCACTTCGTACCATACTTCGCTAATGGCGGTGGGGAGAGCATCGCCTTTACGGTAACGATTGATCATTTGTCGTAATCGATCAAGCTCGCCAGAGGCTTCATTGCACTCAATTTGACGCCATTGCGCCGCAGGGACGGTCTGGCTGAAATCGTTAAAGATATCAATGCAGCGAGCCTGTGCATCTTGCAGTGCTTTAAGACGGCTCTGAGTGTCTGAGGTGAAGTCACCTGCGGTGTAGCCAATCAGCCCCCAAGCGCGCTCTTGCCCTGCGTACTCTTTGCCTTGAACAAAGTTGAACATGGCAACCAGAGCACGAGTGATATCGGGGTCGGTAGAGATATCTGCGGCTTCGAATACCACGGCGAGCAAGCCCGCAATCAGGCGGCTGAATAGCGTTGTATTATCGTTAGCATCAATGCTTTTTGCTGTTATTTGCAAGCGTAAGGCTGGCAGGTCATCGAGGCAATGAAGAACAAAAGCAATGCTGCTGTAAAGGCGTGTCGAGCTTGGTGCGCTGTTATTAAGGTCAAGCTGGCTGAGGGCTGAGCGGAAGTTCGCTTCAGCAATACCTGTGGCTTTTAGCTCTTCATTACGCTGTTCAGCAAAGCGCTGGCCGTCAGAAACGAGGTAGGTATTAGATAAGCCGCGTTCACGCTGTAGCTCGTGAATTAGTTCGGTCACTTTTGTGACCAGTCCACAGCTGACAAGTAGCTGGTGCAATGAGCTAATTTCAGCTCGTTTGGCGGCCAATAAGAAATCTTCAGTGGTTGGGCTGTTAGTCGGCATAGGCATCACTGTCAGGGGTTTGGCGTCTTACAGTGTGAAGGAGGGAGTTGAACGCTCTTTTCACGCATTGGTCATGAGTCAAATACCCTTGGCCAAGGTGAAGATTGGGCCAAAATAGTGCTCAGGAACAGTGAGACGCTAAAAATTAAAAGTTGTTGGCGGTAATTCTAAACCCCCAGACCTTTAACGCAAACCACTTACGTAAATTGCTGTCATTGTGACGAGTCGAACTGCGCGCAATGAAGCTTGCCTGCCGTCCTAACTAACAGCTAGCTTGGTGTCGCTCTGGCGGTCACATATTTGCTTGAGCTTTACCACTGCTTTTGAGTAGTTTCATGAACGTGAGGAAGTGCGGCTGAAAATCTTGAAATAATGGATGACCTCGATTTTCTAACATCACTTCACTAAAGAGTTTAAGCCCAACTGTGAGCGCAGTCGCATGAGCTGGAGATAGGTCGTTTCTATTTTTCATGAGCGCTAAAATAGAAAATAAGTCATCGTGATTTCCTGTGTTGAAAACTAATGGTTTAGTATATTCCGACGGGTGGCCATCCTTGTCACACAGGTGAGTGATTTTAAATTCGTATTGATGTTGTTTCATGAGCTTTAATCCCGTTATCTTTAGCCCTCAGGCTATTCTATTTAATAACCTGACATCAGAAGCAAAAATAGAACACTCTGTCGCGATAGCGGTTCGTTCATTCGTTTTTCTGGTGCTGTCCACTTAATACTGCAGTGACTGTATTGTTCAGTAATGTCTCATCCCGTGTATCTTTTTTTATTTTATTCGGAACAGTCTTTCTCAAATGCCAAAAAGGCATCCAGTACTCGGCTGGGCGTTTCCATTTGAGGGTAGTGGCCAGCATCAGGGATTTCATAGATGTATTCGTTACGTACTAATTCACGATAACGGGATACCATATGTGCACCAGAAATAGGATCGGCACTGCCGTTGATGAGTGCGATAGGGGGTGATAAGTGTTGTAACGCAGATACCCAGCGCTCTCGGTGCAATCGGCGCTCGCTTATATAGCGAATCAGTTTATGAAATATTTTTTGGCCTTGATTGTATTGAACTTGTTGCCAAAACCCTGCTAGCTCATCAACCCCTATAGGTTGTTTGCAGATTGTGTCAAAACTAGATTGGAATTTTTTTTCCGTCATGAGTCGAGAAACAATAGATCCGATTGGACTAAGAAGAAGCTTTTGTACTAGCAAGGGCTGGTGAGTTTCAGGAAATAAGCCGCCATTAAGTAAGGCGACACTTTTTATTGTGCCTAGGCGCTTGATGTTTCTTGCAAGTAATTCTTGCGTGACTGTATCGCCATAGTCGTGTGCAAGAATATGATAAGAACTTATGCCTAAATGTTGGAGTAAGTCTTCTTGAATATCGGCTTGCTCGCCGATGCGGTAATCAGAAGATTTAGGTTTGTCGCTGAAACCAAATCCGAGCATATCCGCAGCAACTAACTGATAATGTTCAGATAGAGGAAACCAAAGCTTGTGCCAGTCCCAGCTTGATGTAGGAAAGCCATGTATTAATAAAAGTACTGGCTTTTCACTTGGTTGATTCTGCTCTTTACTCTTTGAGCCTATGAAAATACTTGGGTGTGTACGATAAAAAATATCCCCATATTTATGATTAAAGTAATGGCCAGATGCTTGCCATTGCTCTAAGGATATTTTTGCGGGCACTGAATTGGACATAAGTATCAACCAATCATAAAAGTGGGTAGATACACTAACATGGACTTAGTATGTTAGGCAGGGGCTTAACAACTTGTATCGCGGGATATTATTTGGTTTGATAAATAATGAACTATTTTGGGAGTGTTAGATGACTCTTGTCTGTATTTTTCCAATTCCAAGTTGTGTGACATTTCCTGGTACTGAGTTCCCGCTGCATGTGTTTGAGCCTCGGTATCGTGACATGATTCATCACTGCATTGATTCAGGGATGCCGATCGCTATCTGTCATACCAAGAAGTTGGTCAGTGCGGGCAAATCCACGAATACAGTGAAAGAAGCACTGAGTACCAATCAGGCCACGTACCGAACGTTTGATGTTGTTAGTGCGGGGTTGTGTCAACTTCATGAAACGACTGCCGATGGTCGAATGTATTTAAGTGTACATATTGATCAAAGATATCGTTTAATAAAAGAGCTTCAACTACTGCCTTATCAGGTGTTTGAGTGCACTCCATTTATTGATACCAGTCCATCGGATGATGAACGTAGCGATAACAATATTCTAAGAGATAAAATTTTACACCGGCTGAAAGCGATTGCTATAGACGATGATGTTTTGCAAGATATTATAGAGTCGGAGGATTGGATGGAGATGTCGGCAGAAGCGTTTAGTTTTCAGATATTTGGTTCAATACGTTTTGACGATGATATTCAGCAGAATATTCTTGAGCTGGATTCTGCAAATAAACGTCTTAACTTATTATTGCAATTATTGAATAATAATTGATTGGTAGGTGTATTGGGATAATAGAATAAAATGCGAATCATATTTAATTAGCTATTTATAGGAAAGGCTTAGTAGAGAATTAGTGTTTTTTTACTATAGCTGCGACATCTGTGCACTAGAAATTGATGTTGAGACGACTGTTTTATTAATAATCAAAGGCTGAGTTTTATAATGGTAAATATTATTGATATAAACTTTTAAGATGCGTTTTTTGAAAAATAAAGTGTTTACTTGTTTTTTCTAGCGGTACTATTTTCTTGAGTAAGTATGGAGCACTCAGCACTAGAAGAGATTCAATCCCAAGAACTAAAATGCGAGTGCTCCGATCTAATGCGCTAATATTTGGCTTATATTGTCATTGAGTCAATATTTTAAGTGTTAGAGATTTGGTTAATGGCTGACGTTGCCCGACTGACTGCCTCGTCTTCATTCATCATTAATGCACTTGCATCTAAATAAGTAACATCATCAATCCCAATAAAAGATAAAATATGAGTTAACCAAGCAGTGACAAAGTCGTACTCTGATTGGAGTGCTGTGCCACCAGAGGTCACAATAATATAAGCCTTCTTATTTTTAAGTAAACCAACGGGGCCAGTCTCTGTATAACGGAATGTTTCACGGGCTCTTGCAACAAGATCGACCCACGCCTTCAGCGCAGCTGGGACATGAAAGTTGTAGATAGGTGTCGCGATCACCAAAACATCTGCCGCTTTAAGTTCGTTTACATAGTCATCCGACGTTAATAGCGTTTGTTTTTGTTGTTCCGTCCTATCAGCAGGATCGGTAAAATTCGCATTTATCCACTCTTGATCAATAATGGACGTCCCATTCGCGAGATCTCTGCGTGTGAGTGTGTCGGCATTCAGCTGTGTAATTAATTTGTCTGCTAGTGAACGGCTGATAGAACCTTCAGTTCTCATGCTTGCGTCTACACGTAATACGTTAGTCATTGGGTTTTCCTCGCTACCTTGTTAGTAGACTTTCTTGGTTTATTTAATATGAAGAAAGCTTACTCCTTGTTGTAAAACGGAAAAATATGCTGATAATCAAATTATTATTCTGAAAATTAGAAATATTGAGTATGAGTGAACTGGAAGAGGTGAGGGTCTTTGTTTGTTTGGTTGAATCTCAGTCGGCTTCGAAAGCTGCTGAGAAAATGGGCCTTGCAAACTCAGCGATCAGTCGCCGAATGAAAGCCTTAGAGGAGAGGCTGGGCGTTCGCTTGTTGCAGCGAACTACTCGGCGAATGCACCTAACGGACGATGGCCGTCACTATTACCATCGGTGCCGCAAACTACTGGATGACTGGCAAGATGCAGAACAAGAAGTAATGCAGTCTGCTGAGAGTTTAAGTGGCAGTATCTCAATTTCAACGCCCTTGAGTTTCGGATTGTCACATCTTGCGCCAGCAATTGCAGATTTTATGCTGATTCATCCGCAGCTAGTGATCAACTTAGACCTTTCGGATCGTCGTGTCGATTTGGTGGAAGAGGGGTACGACCTTGCGCTAAGGATTGGCGCTTTAGAAGATTCAACCTTGATAGCACGGAAGCTGACAGGGATTCGCCATGCGGCGTATTGTTCTCCCGAGTTTCTTCAAGAGTATGGTCCTTTCGAAAACCCTGAAGACTTAGAAAAGGTGCCAGCTCTTTGTTATAGCAACTTGAAATCGCCCACTCGTTGGCCGTATCGACAAGACGATGGGGAAGAAAAAATTGTTAAAGTTGATGCCAGAATGATGTCCTCCAATGGTGAAGCGCTAAGAGAAGCTGCTATTAAGGGCTTAGGCGTAGGGTGCCAACCTACATTTATTGTCCATAAAGCTCTTGAATCTGGAGCACTTGTTTCAGTGCTCAATGATGTGGTTTGGTATGGCATGGATTTGAATGTTTTGTACCCTCAAACACGACACATGTCTCGTAAGGTTCGTGTATTGATTGATTTTTTAGTCGCCCGCTTTGGTACGGACCCATACTGGGATCGCTGTTTATCTTGATATTACAATATTTTTTCTAATTCTCGATTAGCTTTAAATGTCCTAAGTTGGAATTGTGTGTTTAACCTTGAACTCGTTGTTATTCATCGTGCGATTTAAATCTTTACTCTTACTTTTCAACTTGGTGTAAATCTTCCACAATCCTAGTCATAGCTGGGTTTATTTGTGTTGTCTGGAAAAGGATTTGGGTCACACTTTGAGCGCGTGGCTCGTAATGACATATTTATCAGATAGATGTTCTCTCCGTAATTATTTACTATCGGAGCATAAGAATCTTTTTCGTCTGGCCATTTTTGTCGCTTCACAGATAGACATGTTTCAGTGGTCTGGCAAAAAGAAAATAATAATAACAATAGTAGTTGTCGCGTTTTACTAGGTACTCATCTCTAGATGATTCTTTAATGAATCAAAAATGCCCAGCTAATTGTTCTCTGAAGTTCGTCGTGTGTTGCCCCATGGATGGTAGCTTTGCGCGATCAGGAGGAGTCCTACTTTGTCTAATCTACGTCTTGCGTTTTTGTTGCCCCTATTTGCAGGTTTGGTTGCGTGTTCATCTGGTGATTCGGGTGGCGATGGCCCCGGAAACCCAGATCCCGTCGATGGTGGCGGTGATGGTCAGGCTCCGATCGCACTAGATTTCACCTCCGATCCACAAGCTAACGGTAACCCGATAGAAGATATACGCTGGATATACCAGATTGAGACCAATTTGGTGCCCTCGGATGATTTGACGTTTCGGTTGGTCAGTGGCCCAAACGGTATGGAAGTGTCTCCTGATGGTCGTGTTACCTGGACTCCTACGGATGAACATGGCAGTGAAGAAAATGCCACGTTGGAAGCGATTTATGACGATGGGAGCGATCGACTTGTCAGGCAGCAGGAGTTCAGCCTGACGGTTATTCATGTGAATGATCGCCCCCAGATCGTGTCGGTCGCACCGACGTCTGCTGTGATTGGTACATGGATGCAATACCAGATTGATGTGCTTGACCCTGATGATGAGAATAACGGTACCGATATTACGTTTACTGCTACTCTGCCTCTCGTGTCGGAAAGCCTTGATCAGTTTCAGATAAGCGTGTCAGACAGAGGCTTGGTCCGTTTATTTGCTTCAGCAGATTACGCACAGAATTACGAAACAGTTTTTGTTAGTGTCACTGCAGCGGACGGTGGCGAAGACCTTAGTATCAGAACAGTCCAATCATTTACGCTGAAGCTTGTTGAGGGCAATGTAGCGCCTGTAATCACTTCTTCCGCAGTGACTGCCGCGATTGAAGACAGCCTGTACACCTATCAAGTCGAAGCATACGACCCGGTATTCACAAACCGGGGCGCAACGGTATCAAAAGATGATCTTACATACAGTCTCAGCGTCTCTCCCGAAGGCATGACAATCAATGGCTCAGGTCTGATTGAGTGGACGCCAACCGAGCAGGGGGCTGAGCCTTATTCTGAAAATGTGACCGTTATAGTTGCTGACGATGGTGAGGATGGCGCTCAGCCAGCGATTCAGTCTTTCATTATTGACGTCACCCCTGTGAACGATGCCCCTGTGCTGGATGGCACGCCGGTTAGCTTCGTTGATGCTGGAGCGACGTATTCCTATCAGCTGGAAGTCAGTGACCCTGACGATGAAAACAATGGCACCGACCTGAACTTTACTCTGACTTCTGCTCCTGCAGGTATGACTGTTTCTGAGACTGGTCTGATTCTCTGGACGCCAGACGTACAGACAGGAATTTTTCCCGTTGAAGTTGTAGTCAATGATGAGGGTGAGGATGGTGCATCCTTAAGCTGGACGGTTGAGGTCCGCCTTACTGAGAATGCCGCTCCGGTTATTTCTCAAGACATTGCGACGATCGCCACGAGTGAAGATATTGATGGCAGTATTCTGCTGGCGGCCAGTGATGCCAATGGCGACAGCCTGAACTGGAGTATCAGCTCTGAAGCTAGCAGTGGAACAGCAACGGTGGTTGATGGGACGGTGAGCTATACCCCTGATCTTAACTTCAACGGCAACGATAGTTTTACTGTGGAAGTTACCGACGGTTCACTGTCCGACACTATCGTTGTCGATGTTAGCGTTTCCGCCGTCAATGACAAGCCAGAAATTGTCTCTGAGCGTCCGACTACTGCTACCAGAGGTGCTTGGTTTGAATACCAGATAGAGGTGAATGATCCGGATGACGAAAATAATGGCTCTGACCTGATATTTACGGCATCTTTGCCGTTGGTAAGCAATGCTAACAAAGAACAGTACAGCCTGACGGTGTCAAATGATGGTCTGGTGCGTCTTTTCGTGCCTTCAAGCTATTCGTTTAACATTCTGCAAGTGCGTGTGGTGGTTACCGATGGTGAGGAAGATTGGAAAACAGCGCTTGTCGCCGCACCTTCCCAGAGCTGGGCGTTGACGATTGTTGAAGGGAATACCAACACCGCGCCCGTTATTACCTCATCGCCGTTGGCCGTGGCGACAGAACACGCTCTCTATAACTATCAGGTAGTTGCCGAAGATAATGTGGGTGAAACCGAAGCTGGTGATCCTATTCCGGATGAGCTGACCTACAGTTTGGTCGATGCACCAGAAGGTATGACCATCAGTGATATCGGCCTGATTGAGTGGACCCCGACTGAAAATGGCCCGGAAAGTTATTCTGTCGACGTTACGGTAGAGGTGGCAGATGGTGGTGAGAATGACGTTGAACCTGTCGAGCAAGCATTCAGCATTGACGTCACTCCGGTCAACGATGCGCCAGTCATTACTGAAGGTACAGCCGCTGCAATGTCTACAAGTGAAGACTCGGCTAACACTCTGACTCTTAATGCGACGGATATTGATTCTGATCTGGCTAATTTAAGCTGGTCTATTATGACGGCTGCTGCGAACGGCACCGCCGAAGCTTCAGGTTCTGGCGCTAGCCAAACGGTTACTTACTCACCTGCGTTAAATTTCTTTGGCAATGACAGTTTTGTCGTCCAAGTTAGTGATGGTGAACTCTTCGATACTATTTTAGTTACCGTCTCTGTAGGTGCTGTAAACGATGCACCAGTAATTGCCTCAACTGAGGTTGTTACTGCGACGGAAGATACTGCGTATATCTATCCTGTGTTGGTTAACGATGTCGACAGTGAAGAATTCGTTTTTAGCTTGAGTGATAAACCAGAAGGCATGACCATTGATGAAACCAGTGGTGTGATTCGATGGACTCCGCTTGACGGCGTCACGCTAGCTAACGTGACCATTGACGTGTCTGACGGTTTAGCATCTGGTTTCCAGACTTTCATCATCAACGTCACGCCAGTAAACGATGCCCCTGAAATCACCTCTGGAGCGGTGACGTCTGCAACTGAAGGCGAGCTATACACTTATGCGCCAACGGCGACCGATATTGATAGCGAAGTTTTAAGCTGGAGCCTATCTCAGAAACCAGCCAGCATGGTTATAGATGTTGAAACCGGTGTAATTAGCTGGACGCCTGCCAACGGCGTGACGTCTGCGGTAATCACATTGGTTGTTTCAGATGGTGAGCTGAGCGTGACTCAAATGTTCACAATCACGGTAGGCGGTGTTAATGATGCGCCTGTGATTACTGAAGGTGCGACCACTGCTATTTCTACCTCGGAAGATACCGCTCAAACACTGATTCTTAATGCGACGGATGCTGATAACTCAGCAGCAGAATTAACGTGGTCAATTTTGACGCCTGCAACAAAAGGGGTTGCTGAAGTATCAGGGACTGGTAATAGCCAAACCGTGACTTACACACCTACAACTGACTTAAACGGTAGTGATAGCTTTACCGTGCAGGTGTTTGATGGGTTAGCGACAGACACCATCCTTGTTAACGTCGCTGTGGCTGAAGTCAATGATGCGCCGTTAATTACTTCTAACGCAATTGTCAGTGCCATTGAAGACACGGTTTACACTTATGCTGTCATCGCCAGTGATGCTGACGGAGACACGCTCGCGTACGAGTTAGCTCAAGCACCTGAAGGCATGAGTATTGATGCGAATGGAGTTATTAACTGGATACCAGCCAATGGCGTGACCACTGCAGACGTTGAAGTCAATGTTTCGGATGCGTCTGAAACTGCAACGCAAAGTTTCACCATTAATGTGTCTGCCACCAACGACGCCCCTGTATTTACTTCAGAGCCGGTCACTACAGCCACCGAAGATCAAACCTACAACTACACAGCAGTAGCGACCGACGCTGATGGCAATGTATTGAACTACAACCTGCCCGTTTTCCCTGCCGGCATGACCATTGATTCTGCAAGCGGTGTGATTAGCTGGACGCCAGCAGACGGTGTTTCCTCGGCAACCGTTACTGTAACAGCCTCTGATGGCATCGAAACCGTAGAGCAAAGCTTTACCGTTAACGTAACCCCTGTGAATGATGCGCCAATCATCAGCGAAGGCGAGTCAGCCGATCTGACGACCCTTGAGGATACCGAAGGCTCTATTACTCTCAATGCGACCGATATTGATAGCGCCACGTTGACTTGGTCTATTGAGACTGCAGCCAATGATGGTGAAGCGGTTGTGTCAGGTACTGGTGAAAGCCAAACGGTTAGCTACATACCAAATGCAGACTTCAATGGCGTTGATACCTTTGTGGTTGAAGTCAGTGATGGTACTGATAGTGATCTAATTACAGTGAATGTCACGGTGGATGAGGCGAATGATGCGCCAATTATTACGTCTGACGCCGTCACTATAGCGACCGAAGATGAAGCATACAGCTACACAGTGACTGCGACAGATATTGACGAAGATGCACTGACATTTAGCCTAGTTTCAGTTGTTGAAGGCATGAATATTGATGCCGATACCGGCGTGATTACTTGGACGCCAGTAAACGGTGTGACTTCTGAAAGCGTTACTGTTGAAGTGACGGATACTCAATTAACGGATACCCAAACCTTCACTATCGAAGTGACGGCAGTCAACGACGCACCAGAAATTACTTCTACGCCAGTGACCGTTGCCACCGAAGAAGTGGACTACACCTATACCGTCGTCGCGGATGATATTGATGGCGACACCCTAGAGTTCAGCCTTACAGCTAGCCCAGAAGGCATGGTGATCGACCCTGTGACTGGCGTTATTACTTGGACGCCAGCCAATGGCGTCACTCAAGAAGACGTAATTGTTGAAGTCACTGATGGTTCTGAAACTGTTAGCCAGAGCTTTGCAATCACTGTTAGTGGTGTCAACGATGCGCCTATGATTACCGAAGAAACAGCGTCTATCACAACCGCTGAAGACACCGAAGGCACGGTAACTCTGAATGCAACTGATGTGGATGGCGATACCATCAACTGGTCTATTTCGGGCCCTGCGGCCAACGGTGTTGCTACGGTCAGTGGCAGTGGCACAAGCCAGGTCGTTAGCTACACACCTAATGCAGATTTCAATGGCGTAGATGCCTTTAAGGTTGAAATTACCGATAGCGTTGCCACTGACAGCATTGATGTGTCCGTGACAGTCAGTGCAGTTAACGACAGCCCAGTATTTGCCAACGCAGCATCTACTTCTGCGGTTGAAGGTTCGCTCTACCAATACACGCCTATTGTCACGGATGTTGACGATGCGAATAACGGCACCGACCTGACCTTTACCTTGGTTGCTGGTCCTGAAGGCATGACTGTTTCTGCAACGGGTGTTGTTGCTTGGACACCACCGAATGGTGTGCCAGAAGCCAATGTCACCTTGCAAGTCGCAGATGGCGGTGAAGACGCCTCCATTGCTGACTCGCAAAGCTGGACGATTGTGGTTGGTGACGTAAATGATGCGCCAAGCATTACTTCAAGTGCTCCAACAACAGCAACCGAAGATGTTCAGTATCAGTATCAGGTACAAGTGACTGATCCTGATGACACCAATAATGGTACTGATCTGACCTTTACATTAACGTCTGCGCCAGAGGGCATGACTGTCTCTACGATGGGTCTGATTCAGTGGACGCCTGAGAACCTTGTCACAACGGCGCAAGTCGAAGTGCAAGTAGCTGATGGTGGTGAAAGCGGTGTATTACCTGTGACTCAAAGCTGGACGATTACCGTTGCTCAGGTTAACGATGCGCCAGAAATTGCTTCTGACGCCATTACTTCTGCGACAGAAGATGAAGCCTACACCTACGCCGTGGTAGCGACGGACATTGATGGTGATAGCCTGAGTTTCAGCTTAGACGTTGCGCCACAGGGGATGGTTATTTCTACCGATGGCGTGATCACGTGGACACCAGCTAACGGCGTGGACATTGAAAGTGTGATCGTAGCCGTCTTCGATGGAACTGTCTCAACAACACAAGAATTTGTGATCGACGTAAGTGCGGTGAACGATGCGCCAGTCATTACTTCAGCAGCCAATGAAAGTGCCACTGAAGATGAAACCTACAGCTACGTTGTTACTGCCGAAGACATTGACGGTGATGACCTGACATTTAGCTTAACGACTAAGCCCGCAGGTATGACGATTGATGCAAACTCTGGCGCGATAAGCTGGACGCCTGCAAATAACGTCACTTCTGAGATGGTTACTGTACAAGTTTCTGATGGTGTATTGACCGCCAGCCAGACCTTTACCATTGAAGTGACGGCGGTGAATGATGCCCCTGAAATTACGTCATCGCCGGTAACCGTGGCAACAGAAGATACCGAATACAATTACACCGTTGTCGCTGCGGATGTTGATAGTGATTCATTAACCTTTAGTTTGACGGAATTTCCTGAAGGCATGGTCATTGATGCAGCAACAGGTGTTATCTCTTGGACGCCTGAGAACGGTGTCACTGAAGAAACTGTCGCTGTTGAAGTAACCGATAACATTGAAATCGCTAGCCAGACCTTCGTGATTATAGTGTCTGCAACCAACGATGCGCCTGAAATCACCGAAGGTGAAACTGCGACCCTAACAACGGGTGAGGATATCGCGACCAGTCTAACGCTTAATGCGACGGATATTGATGGCGATGACCTTTCTTGGTTGATTTCAAGTGCTGCTACCAATGGTGAAGCAGTTGTGTCAGGTACTGGCACAAGCCAGACGATTGAATACACGCCTATAGCTAACTTCAATGGCCCTGACAGCTTTACGGTTCAGGTGAGTGATGGTGTCGCCAGCGATACCATCCTTGTTAGTGTCACTGTTGAGGCAGTAAATGACGCGCCAGTAATCACCTCAGCGCCAATTACGGGTGCAACAGAAGGTCTCGAATATACCTACACGGTACAAGCGGATGATGTTGATACCGACACGCTAAGGTTTAGCCTAAACGCTAGCCCAGAAGGCATGACTATTCATCCAGCGAGTGGCGTAATTACCTGGACACCAGCGAATGATGTTGAAGAAGGTGTTGTCACGGTTGAAGTTACCGACAGTCAGATTGCGGTCACTCAAGAATTTACGATTACCGTTAGAGCCGTCAATGACGCACCAGCAATCGACTCAGCGCCAATTACCGTGGCAACTGAAGACGAAGCCTACAGCTACACAGTGACCGCGACAGATATCGATGGCGATACCTTGGCCTACAGCCTGACGACATTCCCAGCAGGAATGACGATTGACGCAGCTACAGGTGTGATCTCTTGGACGCCAGCCAATGGTGTGACTTCTGAAAGTGTGACGGTTGAAGTGACTGACGGTCAGGTAACTGACAGCCAGACCTTTACTATTCTCGTCACTGCTGTGAACGACGCCCCTGAAATTACTGAAGTATCGGCAACAATTGATACCGACGAAGACAACACCGGCAGCGTGACCCTGAACGCTACTGATGTGGATGGCGATACCATTACTTGGTCGATTGCTGTGAACGGCACAAACGGTTCAGCGGTTGTGAATGGCACGGGAGCAAGCCAGACAATCAATTACACGCCAAACGCCGACTTTAACGGTCCTGATAGCTTTACCGTTCAGGTGAGTGATAACCAAGCCACTGATACCTTGGTTGTGAACGTGACTGTGAATGCGGCCAACGACGCACCCGAAGTGACGTCGACTGCTGTGACTACAGCAACGGAAGACGAAGCCTACGGCTACACAGTGACGGCCTCGGATGTTGATGGTGACACGCTTGAATTCAGCCTCACTGATTCGCCAGAGGGCATGAATATTGATTCAGCCTCAGGTGCAATCACTTGGACGCCTGCCAATGGCGTGACGACTGAGCTAGTTACGGTTCAAGTGTCTGACACCCAAGCAACTGCCACACAGACCTTCACAATTAATGTGACGCCTGTGAACGATGCGCCGACGATTACTTCTTCTCCGATCACCGGTGCCACCGAAGCAGTTGAGTACACCTACACCGTAGTAGCCAATGACATTGATGGCGATAGCCTGACATTCAGCCTTTCAGCGAATCCTGCGGGCATGGTGATTGACTCAGCTTCAGGCGTGATCACTTGGACGCCAGCCAATGGTGTTGATCAAGGTGTCGTCACAGTGGATGTTTTCGATGGTACTGAAACCGTCAGTCAAACCTTCACCATCACAGTGGGTGCGGTGAACGATGCGCCAGTCATTACCGAAGGTGCAACGACTTCGCTCGCGACGGACGAAGACACCGCAGCGAACCTGACTTTGAACGCAACGGACGCTGACGGTGATGCCATCACTTGGAGCATCAGTGGTCTGGCAACGAATGGAGCAGCGATTGTATCTGGAACAGGTACAAGCCAGACGGTGAACTACACGCCGAATACTAACTTTAATGGCAGTGATAGTTTCACGGTTCAAGTCTCTGACGGTGTGTTAACAGATACTATTTTGGTAGAAGTCACCGTAATTTCTGTAGCCGATGCACCCGTCATTACAGAAGGTGAAACTTCGGCTCAAAGCACCAATGAAGATTCCTCTAGCGCCTTTGCATTGAATGCAACCGACGTTGATGGCGGTACGTTAACGTGGACGATTTCATCTGCAGCTTCTAATGGTGTTGCGACAGTGTCCGGTACGGGAGTAAGCCAGACGGTTAATTACGTTCCAGATGCAAACTTCCACGGTACTGATACCTTTGTAGTGCAGATCAGTGACGGCTTCCTTACTGACTCGATCACGGTAACTATGACCGTTGTCGCTGTTAACGATCTGCCAGTGATTACTTCTGAAGCAGTGACTACCGCCACAGAAGGTCAGGTTTACATCTACTTGCCAGCGGCCACGGATGTAGAAAACGATACTCTGACTTGGAATGTCGGTACTGCGCCTGCGTCGATGAATGTGAACTCAACTACGGGTGAGCTGACTTGGACGCCTGCTAATGGTGATGCCTCTGCTCCAGTAACCCTCATTGTTAATGACGGCACTGGCAGCGTAACTCAGAGCTTCACGATTACGGTGACCGCTGTGAATGATGCACCAGTGATTACAGAAGGTGAGAGCACAACAGTCACCATGGATGAAGACGCAACACCACAAGCCTTCAGCCTAGTTCTGAATGCAGCGGACGCAGACAACGTCGCTTCTGAACTGACTTGGTCGATTGCAAGTGCAGCGACGAATGGCTCAGCAACCGTGTCAGGAACCGGTACGAGTAAGGTTGTGAACTACACGCCAGATGCTGACTTCAACGGTGCTGACAGCTTCACTGTGAGCGTCTCTGACGCAACGGCTACAGACACCATCACAGTCAATGTGGCGGTAGAAGCAGCCAATGATGCGCCTGCCATTACGGAAGCCACGGCGACCATCGTTACTGACGAAGACGTCGCGGGTAACGTCACGCTGAACGCAACGGATATTGATACTGATGCTGCCAACATTACTTGGACGATTCTGAATCAAGCATCCAGTGGTACGGCAAGTGTGAATGCGGTGAACACCGGTGCGAGCATGTTGGTGACCTACGCACCTAATGCCAACACTAATGGCGCAGATAGCTTCGTCGTACAAATCAGTGATGGTGAATTGACCGATACCATTACCGTCGATGTGACTGTTAACCCAGTGGATGATGCCCCAGCGATTGCACAGGGCAGCAGCATTAACCTGACGACTGACGAGAATACCGAAGGTTCGGTATCCTTGAATGGTGTTGATGTGGACACCGACGTAGCCAACCTGAGCTGGAGCGTGACGACTGCTGCAACCAATGGTGTAGCGAATGTGACGAGCACAGGTGCAAACGTAAGCGCCAGCTACACACCAAATACCGACTTCAGTGGTAACGACAGCTTTGTGGTTGAACTCAGCGATGGCACGTCTACTAACACCATCACAGTGAACGTGACAGTGAATTCAGTGAATGCAGCGCCTGTTATCACTAATGGCGCAACAGAAACCATGATTACAGATGAAGACACAACAGTGACCTTGTCATTGGCTGCAACGGATAGCGATGGCGATAGCCTAACTTGGTCTATCAGTAGTGGTGCTTCACAGGGTGGTGTTGCCGTCGATGCCAATGGTTTGGTGACCTATGTCCCAGCATTAGACACCAACGGCACTGATAACTTTACCGTTCAAGTTTCTGACAGTGTGTTGACGGATACCATCGATGTCTCTGTGACCATTAATCCAGTGAACGACGTACCTGTGATTACAGAAGGTGCGACGTCAACATTGAACATCAATGAAGATGAAACCGGTAGCCTGACGTTCAATGCAACGGATGCCGATAACGACTCGCTTACTTGGTCGTTGAGTTCAGGGGCATTGAATGGGATTGTTACGCGCAATGGCTCTGAGTTTAACTACACGCCAAACATCGACTTTAGCGGCAGTGACAGCTTCACCGTTGCCGTCAGCGACGACACTGTATCGGTAACAAATGTCGTGACAGTCACCGTTGCGGCTGTGAACGATGCGCCGTCGGTAACGTCAACGGCCGTAACAGACGCCACTGAAAATCAAGTCTACGCCTACGATGTTGCAGCCAGCGATGCGGAAGGGGATGCGTTTACGTTTGCCCTGACGACTAGCCCATCTGGTATGCAGATTGATGTGAATACGGGCGAGATTCGCTGGATTCCATCCGCCGCAGGTACTGAAACTGTGGTTGTTAGCGTAAGCGATGGCTCGGCGACGGGAACGCAAACTTTCGATATCGTCGTGGCGGTAGAGCCAGCGGTGGCGGGTCGTGCGGTGAAAGGTGTGTTAGCTAACGCACTCGTCGAAGCTTTTGTTTATGACAGCTATGACACAGACACTAGGGATCACGTCTGGAGTACTTTAGGTACAACAACTACAGACGCTAACGGTTACTTTGGTTTCGACCTTGGAACACAAACCAAACCTGTTCGAATCCGAGTGACAACAAATGCAAGCACGACCATGGTGTGTGATGCACCAAGTGGCTGCTTGTTGAGTCCTCCTGCAATCTTTGGTGAATCAGGTGCGCCTGCAGAAGGTATGATCTTGGATACAATAGTGTCGGGTTCTGATTTCGCAGGGGCTGTTGCTGTCACACCAATGACGCATATGGCGGCGACTTGGCTACAAGCCTTCCCGCAAGCACTGGATGATAATAATGTGCTTCTTGGGCATCGTCGTTTAGCCAAGTTGTTTGGCTTCAATGATGAAACCTACGTTAATCAGCGTGCTATTGATCTGACCGATAGCTTTGAAGTTAGCCAAGCACTAAATGATGATGAAGATCGAGTTCGTCACGCTATCTTCGCGGCTAGCTTGCAAGAAACGGCAGTCGTTGCTGGTCTATCAATTGATTCGGTGGCTGAAAATGTTGGTCTGATCTTCGGCTTGTTAGGTGGCCAGATGCCGCTTAAGTCTGGTGTGATTGATGTCAGCACATTGAATCTAGTGGATGAATCACAAGGTTTGGATGAAAACGGCGATCCTATTCTCTTTACTGAAATCAGCTATACCGGTTTCGATACCTTTATCGCTAATGCTAAGACGGTTGGTGAAAGTATTAATGATGGTTCTTTAACCACCATGATCAACGGCTTTGATGTTCTGGTTACTGACTGGACGCCTGAACTGGCTGATCCTAGTGATTGTTTAGTTATTGATGATGCCGACTTAGATCGTAGTGCATGCCGTAATATAACAACGATTGGTGAAGCCACTGGTTTTGATCAAGCTAACTTCGATCGGGCAGTTGCTCCAATTGATGTGGTAGGCGAATATCTTGACTCTGCCAAAGCAGCTGAATCTGGAATTGATCAGGTTAATCGTGATCTAGGTTGGCTATATGTGACAACAGATGATCAGACGAATACCGCGAATATGGTATCTGCTTTTAGTGAGGTCTTAGGTTACGGCGTAACCACTGCGGTATGTGTACCTCAGCTTAATACGTTTCCTTATCTTGCATGTGATAATCCAGTTCCGTCAGAAACCTTTACTGATATTTCACCAACAATTACTAAGGATAATCGTTTCACGAACCGTTGTTCATTGTCTGATGATGAGTCATGCGAATTGAGGGTTACTGGTCAGGCTCAGGGGCTTACTTTTAATGTGACGGCAGTGATCCCTGATATTCGTTACTTATTAGGTGGTGACGGCGGGTTCTCACCCGATAACGGCTTGAATATGTGTTATACGGGTACTATTTCGAATGCTACAGCTCAGTTAACGTTCGATGACTTCTGCTTGAAACTAGATGTTTCGGGTAGTAAGGCTGAATTACTAGATACGTTTTCAGATTTTAGTGTTTTTGATTATGCAAACACAAATAAGCTCACACCTGCATTAGATGCACTTGTAGCTGAAATAAATTTAGAAGCTTCATTTCATAACGGTCTAACTCTTACTAGTGTGAAGGATGATTCGATAGTCTTTAATATGAGTAATTTGGATATGGGCTTTATCTTAGATCGTGAAGTGATCAATGGGACTAAAGTAGGGCCGATATTCAACATATATGCGAAAACATTAAGCCGCACAAATCCAGCAGGTGAAACCTTGAACTCTATTAGTGGAAAAGATTTATTCCGCTTAGATATTAATAATGACGTCAGCGTTTTGACTTCGGCGAAAGTGGAAAATAATATCGGCTTACCTCCGGTCGTAACAGAAAACAATATTAGGATCGAAGGTCTTGGTCCTTTGGTCAATGTACTTAAAGATTACGCATTAGGACTGGTAAGTTTTACTGAAGATCCTGATGCGGAGCCAGGTACTACACCCCCGGTTGTTACTGCTGAGCAGTGGGAACAGATTCTCGCAGAAGTGGAAGCAGGTCTCGTTTATGGTGGCACTATCACCAGCACGATCCAGGAAAATGTAGTAGATGAGTCTGGTAGTAATGTATTCCAGACGTATGTGGTCGAGTTGACATCAGATGGTAGTCTATTCGTGAGTAACCTGAATGATAATGCTGAACTTAATTCTGAGACTGCAGCCATGCAGATCTATCTATCAGGCGCGACCGGATACATTTATGCGGGCGAAACCTTGGTTGCTACGGCTCATTTAGGTAATAGTCAGGACGGTATGTTGTTGAGCTTTGCAGATGGAACACAGCGTTCTTATACTAATGCCAACCCTAGTGCGACGTCGCAGTTAGATAGCTTCTTAGATTTTATAACAATCTTATTCCCATCAGCGGATGAAGGGGCTACAACGAATTAAGCAGTAATCTTTCACTATTATTAAACTAACAAAAAGGCCACTCATTTGAGTGGCCTTTTTGTTTTATATATTAGTGAAGACGTTAAAGCTTGGAGTTAACGATAAATTCGGTTTGCCCATTCCGTTAAACCTGACACCACACTACCAAAGTGGTCACCATCCAATAATGGAATATTCCCCAATTTATTAGCCACAGCTTCTCTAATGACTGGTGAACGTGCGCTACCGCCTGTCACAAAAATTAAATCGGGTTGCGTTCCTGCTTGCGCAATCGCGTCACTCATTAAGTTAGTAATACGCTCAAGAGGGCGATCAACAGCGTCACGGAGTTCATCGCGAGTCACTTGAGTGCTTAATCCGGTTTCAACAAAATCCAGCATGACCTGAACTTCTTGTTCATCCGAAAGCTGTATTTTTGTTCCTTCTGCACGGCGAACCAGCTGTTGATTTTGTTTGTTATTTCGAAGCCGTATCAAGCGAGCAATCAGCTCTGGCTCTTTGCAATCACGTTGCAGTTGCTCGAGGTACAGACCAGTTTCTAAACTGCTAAAACGAGATAGGGCACCCACATTATTCGTGGCAACCGCATCAAGAAACGTTTTTGTCGGCATAGGTTTGCCAGTTTTTAATTCGGCAGTCATGCCAAATAATGGCATTAGCTGTTCGCCAGCCAAGCGAATATCTAAATCATTACCGCCAACACGCTCACCGGTATGACCAAGAAAATCTGCGGTACGTTCCTCTAAATTAATATGATCCGGCCCCATACGCACCATGGCGCAGTCGCTGGTGCCGCCACCGATATCCACGACTAATACAGTTTTGTTATCGGTAAGATTACGTTCAAAACTTAACCCCGCAGCAATGGGCTCGTATAAAAACTCAACGTCTTTAAAACCACTGCGTTTGGCGGCGGTGGTCAGAATAGCCAAAGCTTGCTGGTTGCTCTGCTCGGCATCGGTACCCTGAAAATTCACCGGGCGGCCAATAACGGTTCGTGTTAATTCATAACCTAGAGAAGCCTCAGATCGACGCTTCACGGTTTGCATCATGGCCGTGACGATGTCTTCAAAAAAGTGCATAAACTCAGGGCGTAAGCCGCTAGCACCTAAAAATGATTTTGGGGATTTTACAAAGTAGCCTTCTTCTGGATCAGCGAAGTATTGCTTAAATGCCTCATGCCCAACGAACATCACATTATCATCTGCAATAAGATCTAACTCATTACGAACCCGTAACGCCATTTGTAATTGGCCACGACGTAAGGCAATAAATTCATCGCGGCTTGTTCCAGCCTTAATGCCATGACTGACTTGTTCACAAATTAATTCGCGACCTAACGCATAGAGTGCGGATGGCATAAATTGTTTGTCACCATCAACGTTTAATAAACGTACGGCGTTGTTCTCAAAAATGCCCATGGCGCTGTTTGATGTGCCGTAGTCAAAACCGCAGATCATAAAACCCTCAGATAATCATAAAAAAATGGGACGTTAACACAGAGCGAAGCGTTCGACAGCTTCGCCATTTGCTAATTGTGTCTTAAGGACACGTTGGATCTCCGGGACATACTATTCCGCCCGGATCTATTCCTGGATCTATTCCTGGATCTATGGGATCAATAATTGGATCTATGGGATTAGGGTCGATAGGAATAGGATCAATCGGTAATGGATCAATCGGTAACGGATCAATCGGTAACGGATCAATCGGTAACGGATCAATCGGTAACGGATTAAGGGTTCCTGAGTTTTCATCTGGGGTGGTTGAGTCTTGGGTCGAACTCGTCGGTGTGCCAGGAGCCGGTGAGCTAGAAGGTATTTGATTTTCTTCAGGTAAAATTAATGTTTGCTGTAGATTATCGAGAGCATCCTGTATCGACTCTTTATTAATTAAAGTCCTAACATCACGAAGTAGAGCGCGATTTTCTTGAGTATTATTTGAGTTGTCCCTGTTTATGCCCTGCATAGACTCTGCTGTTAGCGAAGGCAGGCTATTGGATAGATCGCCTGATGCCTTATTGGCTGAGCTGTCGGGCATGCTGTGATCCCCTGAGTTTGATGAGCTATCTTCCTCTTCATTAGCAACAAGTGATCGACTGATGGCTAATGGTGGTGCAACAAATACAATAGGGCCAGAGTTTGCATTGGCTAATACACTGCCTCCTGGGCGATTGATTAAAGCCTTTTTTCCACTTGAACTGACTTCAAATGCGCCTGACTTTGCTACGCGTGAAGCTCGCTGACCAGGCCCCATAAGAGCAGCATAACTAATTGCTCCGCTCGCATCAGGAAGGCTAATTTGAGGGAAATATTGAGTAACCTGTTCCGGTGTTAGTACGCCCAAAACCCCCATAGTACCAAGCACGGCAATATTCGTGTGTGGTTGGTTTATGCGAAATACACCGGCTTGACCATTTGCTATGCGACCAGTCGCAAACTTCATTAAACCCGCATGTTGTGTAATTTGAAGCTGACCTACGCCCGTGGTTTCATCGTAATCAAATACATCGAGGGTCACGTCTGCGCCACCACCAAATGTGAATGTGGTTTCATCGCGTAAAATTAATTGAAACAACTGGTCACTTTGGGCGCGAATACGATCACCGACTTGAATATTATTGCCCCCGGTTAACGATATCTCGGAGTCATCGCGCTTGAGTGAGACGCTTCCATACAGCCCACCAAGTACACCAACCTGTTCAGTGTGCACCGGGGTGGTCGACTGATCAATTAACTCAGTAGCCTGTTCAGCTAGAGAAATAAGCGGCATGCATGAAAATACTAAAAGTAAGAGAGCATGCAGACGTGAAAATTTATTAAAAGTCATCATAGCCGCCATTAAAATTCGAAGCGCTTGCGGAACATAGCCTGCCAGCGCACATTGTTGGAATCAAAATTAGGAATGTCCGAGTGATTGCTTTGATACTCACCCGAGAGCGCCAGTGTAAAGTTCTTAAAGGCGTTACTTTTAGAGATAGGTTTGTTATCTGCTGTGAGACCAGCAACATCAAAGAACCAGCCGACGGGCGTTGTGAACGTCGTCATAACTTGTACCGGTGTATCTTGGCGCTCTTGAGTTGGGTCACCTGTCACGAACTCATCGGTTGCCGCATAGGTTAAATGGCCACCGTTGATGTACGTCGATAAACGTTGGCCATTTTTAAACATCCACAAATGACCCAAGCTGGTGTTCCAGCTGCGATATTCAAACGTTAAAGGGTCAGCGTTTTTATAGGTGTAGCCAGCAGCTAATGATAAGCGGTGAGAAGAGCCAAAAGTAATCGAGCCGCTGGCACGAGCAAAGGTACGTTCCCCGGAGCTGCTGGAGGCAGAAGGGCTGGTGTCACTATCAATATAGGTATCTTTAAAATAACCCCCGGTAGCGGATGCGTACAAGGTGAGGTCGTGATCGCGAAGATTCCAATGTTTGTCTAGGCCTAGTCTTGCGCCGCTACTTCGTAAAAATGACTCGCCATGGAGGCGATGGAGAGAATGATAGGCTAAGGTCGTTACATTGGTGCCGTTTATGTCAATTCGTGCGCCTAAAGACCCATTCACCGACATGAAATCCTGAGTATCGTAAAAAGCTTGGTTATCACGTGAATACTCTAACGATGCCAAAACATCATGACTACGATACTCGCCAAAATGATAATTGAGATCGTAAGTTAAAGAGGTGTATGTACCGTAGTCATCGACTTCATCAATTTTGTAAGGATACTCAAACCCATAAAATAAAAGCACATCCTTTTCTGGAGCGGCGTTACGGTTATTGTCGAAATGCCCTCCAATAGAAACCTCAACGGAGTGGTTGGCTCGTTTTCCCAGTTCATCAATACGGCGGAGATAATCCATGACCAGCTCTTCATCGCTTACTGGTAAACGACGCTGGCGCACATCTTCAAACTCACGTTTAGCATCACTCATCATGTCTGTGTGATACAGCAAGCTAGCGTAGATCACGCGTGCTTGTGCCTCGTAAGGGTCAAGTAACAATATCCGCTCCACGACAGGAATCGCTGACTTTAAATCACCGCTTTTGATCTTTTGTAATAAGTAGCAGTAGTTAAGCTCAATATTATTTGGGTCGGTGAATATCTCACTAAAACTTACTTGAGGGCAGGTAGAAGGATCATTACTCGCTGCGACCTCAGTCGCGTAAACAGAGTGTGAGCAGAGATAGCTGCATAAGAGTACGCGCGTTAATAATTTATACATGTGTCAAAAAACTAGTCAATTTCGGCGAGTATACCGTACTGGCGTATAAGGCACATACTGCACTGTCGCCCAAATGAACTAATTTGTACGTTATGTAATGAATGGGAGTGATCAGCGACTAAAAAGTATATCGCGATACTTTTTAGTCAGTCGTATGGGTCGATGAAGCGGTTTAACTGTTAGAGAATAGAGTGGAGGCATCAGGTTAATGAGTGAGATTCAGTACCTACCGTTAAATAGTGTTGATATTGAAGATCTATTAACACTGATGAACAAGCATAAAACTCGAAGGCACTTAATGAATTATCCAGTTTTTGATCTGGAATCAATACAAGCATGGGTTGATGCAAAGGAACAAATAGACACTCTGCCTGGATGTAGAGTGAGGGCGATTGTCATCGATAGATTACTAGCGGGTTGGTGCGCGATTCAGCAGGAGGGAGGTGACTATGAACTCGCCATTATCTTAGATGAAGTGCATTGGGGCTTAGGTAAAAAGATATTTAGCGAACTTATGCACTGGGCTAAAGAGTTTAAGCACGATGTCGTGCTCATACACCTGCTTGAAACACGTCGTGAATATAAATTCTTGCGGCGGCAGGCACTAGAGGTATCGAAGAGCTCAGTCATGGGACATCATTTTCTAACGTACAAATTAAAAGTAAAATAATTATCGGCTGAAATTAGATTTACCTTTAACTTGTATGATCATGATTGAATGATATGGTCTTAGCTGTGGGCCAATAACAGCTCTTTGGCTTTTTTCTGTTCTTGTTCTAGGTCTGCGAGTTTCTTTTGCTCTTTTTCAATCATGGCCGCGGGAACTCGTGAAATGAACCCTTCATTTTGGAGCTTGTTCGTTATGCGATGTATCTCTTCTTCTAGATGATCCACCTCTGCTTGCAGTTTTGTGTTGTGAAGGGCAGCAGAATCCTGCGGCTTTTCAGTTAGGTCAGTCATGTGGCGTTACCTCCGTGTGTGTCGCTAAACAGCGTTACGTCGTGCTGGCAGCCGAATTATCTACCTGTCAGGCAGATGTGTTTTTTGAATCTCTGCAATAAGTGTAGACGTTAATGATGACTTTGCTTGGTTTGTTGAGGGGGTCTTGGTTGCGTGTCGTTTAGATACTGCTAAAACCGAAAAGAAAGGGCAAAAACTAGAATCTCTCGGCAACCTCTCGGACTAACTAGAGTAAGCCCCAAAACAAGCCCCATGTAAGCCCGGATTGGGTAGTTAGCTGGCGATCAAACAGGGTAAGATGTCATACCGATAGACAAGTAACTCACGCTATTGAAAGAGACTTATGTACACTGACTCAGATCTTGAAAGTGCGATCAATAAAGGCATTTTTACTCGCGACGCCGTAGAGAAGTTTCGACACTCCTACGAAGAACAGCAATCATCATCCATCGCCGACGAAGAAAACTTCCGCTTAGTGGGTGGCTTCAACGACATCTTCGTCGTGATTATCTCGCTGGTGGTTATTGGCTCCATTGCGGCGCTGTTTTCATCCTTTGGCGGGGCTACAGTAGGCGCATGTGCCGTGGCGCTAACCAGCTGGCTCCTGTCTGAGTACTACATTCGTATTCGCCGAATGGCATTGCCGTCGATAGTTCTACTTTTGATATTTTCAGGTAGTTTTGCATTTTCGTTATCCGTATTTTATGCCGTCGTGGTGCAAGGTGTGAGTACCAATATTGACTTACGTAATTTCACCAGTTTTTATCCACTGCCCTTATTTGCATTAATCGGAACGTTATTGCACTGGTTTCGTTTCCACGTGCCCGTCACAATTGCCTTGATCTCAGCCTCGTTTGCTGGGTTAAGTTTAGCCTTACTAACTTTATGGGTGCCGGAAACCAAAGCCTATATGTTGTATCTGCTAGCAGCAGCGGGTGGGTTAATATTTCTTTTTGCCATGGCGTGGGATATGTCAGATACACGACGTGTAACCCGTCGTTCGGATGTAGCATTCTGGCTGCACCTCTTAGCGGCCCCTATGATCATGCATCCGCTATTTCAAGCGATGGGGATCATGTCTGGTGAAGCCAGTATTTCTATGGCGCTAGGCGTAGTCGGAGCGTTTGCTTTCATTACACTATGTTCGTTGCTCATTGACCGACGTGCATTCATGGTCTCGTCACTGGCGTATGTTCTCTATGCGATGCACACACTGTTTGAAGATGTGGGAAGCGTCAACGAACGGCTCGGCATAACCGGGTTAATCGTCGGAGGCTCTATGTTGCTACTTACCGCTTACTGGGAAGGTGCCAGAACTAAGCTAGTAGGTTTTGCTCCTGCGGTACTTAGCCAACGACTACCTGCCGTAGGGCGTAAGTAAGCGTGCCTAAACTATGAATAAAAGATGCTCAATGAATATGAACAACAAGTGCGATCTGAATACGGTGATACGCCAAGCTTTATATTCAAATGGAAGAATTCCGAGAGCAATTTTAGTCCCAGGCGTGTAAAAATTTAGTGTAAGTATCGTTAATGTAAAAGGACTTAAATTAAGTGATGAAAATTTTATTATTTATTGTTCTAGGGCTGTTCGCGATGGGTTTGGCCATCATTGTCTGCTTTATTGGAATTTTCATATATAACGCGTCGGGCGGTGGCTATACCGCCATTAATAAGGCATTGAGTGATCAATACTACTCGAAGGATGGCTTAGTTTACTTCACACAAGGGGGAAATTTCTTTGAGCTAGGTGCTCAGGTTATCGAAGGGGCAGACCTGAATAGCTTTGCGGTTCTGTCTGAAAGCTACGCTAAAGACAGTACCAATATTTTTTTCTTGGGTCACATTCTCGAAGAGGCTGACTTCGATTCTTTTGAGGTTCTGGAAAACTACTATGCTCGCGATAAAAATGCGGTCTATTTATATGGAAAAAAGTTAATTGGGGTTGATTCAGAGGAGTTTAAGGTACTCGACGACTCTTTGTTTGCTAAAAACAACACTAAGGTTTTGTATGCAGGAGAAGTTCTCACAGGTGCCGATGCCGACAGTTTTTCCATTCTCAACCCAGTGTATGCCGTCGATTCAGAGAATCTCTATTATCATGAATATCTTATCGCACCCCTGAAAGATCAAGATATCTCTCTTTATCGCAATGATGCCTTTCTCAGTATGGGAGCAATGTTGTTCTATTCCGGGCGCCTTATTCGCGATGATTTTGACTCGAAAAGCTTCAAAATATTCTCAGAAAAGTATTTTTTTGCTAACGGTAAAGTCTACTTTTATTACTTTGATCCAGTAACAGAACTTCGCGACTCCGATGCGGGCTCCTTCTCCACCGTCGGCGATTATTACGCAAAAGATAAGAACAATAGCTACTATGGAAGCACTCTTATTTTAAACATACCGCCCCATAAATTGAGACCGACAAGATTTGAGCCTAGTTATAAATATAGAGATCTAAGAGTCGATGACAGCAGTAAATATATCATCCCCGTCAGTGATACAGAGGAAATTGCGGAAGGGTATCTCTCTTACGCTGGTGGAGTATATCACTACTTGTCTTTAATAAATGAGGCCGATGTGGCGAGTTTCTCAGTGCTTACTAATCAATATTCAAAAGATAAAAGTCATATTTTCTATACGACCAACGCTATCAAAGGTGTTGATATAGGCAGTTTTACTGTACTCGATGATCTATTTTCTAAAGATAAAAACCATGTCTACTACACGAATAAAAGAGTCCTGGGTGCTACACCGGAAACGTTTGTGCTTGATCCAAATGTCACGATTGAAGAGGCGTCTGATGGGTTTGTTAGAATAAAAGAAAATCAAGACGACATAAGCAGTGTTAATCCCGATTAAAAAAACAGGCCACTCAGAATTTTATCGATACTCATAAAATTGAGAGTCGATAGTACACTAATTTAACTGCTCGGAATTAGTCGTTGCGGTGCTACTGAAACAGGCACAGATTTAAACGCTGGAGTGCGGCTGCGCACATCGACGTTCTGGCCAACTAGTACATTGGCCTCCGGGTAATAGGACATCACATTACCTCGCGGTAAGTCATACGCTATAACATCCAAATTTTGCATAACGCCGGTATCTGAGCGCAGGGTAACCTTGTCTTTTTCTTGCAAGCCTAAGTCTGCAATATCATCTTCATTCATTAGTACACAGTGTCGGTGTGGGGTATTACGATAGCTGTCGCGCTCTTCGTAAATAATACTGTTGAACTGTCCTTCACTGCGTACCGTCATTAGAGTAAATTCATGATTCGACTTACTTTTATTACGTGGCTGATTCACTACAAAAACAGCTCGATGATCGGGAGTGTTAAATTCAGGTATATGTTTAATACGATGACGAATAAAGAACTCTTTTTTGGCGACATCAATATCGGCTAAATCCTGCATGCCCGGAATGATGTTTGCGATGGCTTGGCGTATAGTTTTATGCGTTTTAAATACTGAAAAATCAAAACGCTGCTTAGCGATTAAACCTTCGCTAATATCTGAAAGAATATCCACCTCCGAACGAACATTATCAAGCCGATCAATACCGCCGTCGCTTAACCGAACATAATTGAACATGGATTCCTGGCTGGTGGCCTCATGCTCTTCATCCCTTGCCATTACCGGTAGAATTAAACTCTCACCATGATCACTTCCATGTACATGGCCAAGGTTAAGGGTGGTGGTTAAAAACACCTTAAATCCAATATTATCAAGCGCACGTTCGGCCCATTTACTATCAGGTGAGGCGGCGTATAAGTTGCCTCCCAACATTAATGCATTATCAATGTTCCCTGCATTGGCTGAGTGTAAACAGGCCATGGTATCCATGCCTTTTTCTCGTGAGAGCGTGATACTAAGATGCTTTTCAATGGCGTTAAATACATCATTGGCTAATATGGGTTTTACACCCATTGTTCCCACACCTTGAATATTACTGTGCCCGCGCAATGGCAGTAACCCTGCGCCGGGCTTGCCTATCATACCGCGCAGCATGGCTAAATTAGCAATCGCCTCAACATTCTCAACACCTTGTAAGTGATGTGTGATGCCCATCCCCCAAGCAAAAACGGCGCATTTTGATGCTGCATAAACGTCAGCAACTTGCTGAATTTCAACATGAGAAAGGCCAGTCACAGATTCAATCTCATCCCATGATGTGCCATTAATGTCCTCAAGGTAGGCATCAAAATTATTGGTGTAAGCCTCTATAAACGTTAAGTCGTGCTGGTTATTTTCAATAATGAATTTAGCAATGCCTTTAAAGACCCAAAGGTCGGTAGCAATGTTAGGTTGAAGGTATTCAGAAGCGATTTCATTACCGCCCATCAATAATGACTTGGCGCTTTTCGGGACAGCAAATTTAACTAGCCCAGGTTCCTTCGCTGGATTAATGACTACCACCTGTCCGCCACGCTCGCGGCAGTTTTTTAATTGGTGAATAAAACGTGGGTGATTAGAAGAGGGGTTTGCACCCAGCACAAAGATAAGATCAGACTTCCCCAAGTCGGCTAACTCAACGGTGGAAGTACCCGTGCCTATGGTGGTTGCCAAGCCGTCTCCAGAGGCTTGATGGCAAAAGTACGAGCAATTATTAATATTGCTGCTGCCATATAACCGCGCCATCAGTTGCAACACAAACGCTGCCTCATTGGAGGAACGGCCAGAGGCATAAAAGAAACTGCGTTCAGGGGGCGATGCCGCAAACCGCTCAACCACTTTAGCGATGGCGTCATCCCAACTTAACGGCGTGAAGGTATCGCTCGTTTTACTCTTATACAGTGGCGTTCCTAAACGACCTAAATGTTCAATTTCATACGAGGTCAGCTTCTTGAATTCATCAAGAGTATGCTCGAACACCGGCAGAGGAATTGGCCCCTGAATATCGGTCGATTGTGCTTGTACACTCTTATTACAAACGGAAGGGAACTCATCCAACTCGTTGATCATCCCACCGCGTTGGCCGCCCATACCTAAACCGCAGGCTTTACAAGCATTATGAGCGGTCAGCGCCTTAGCGGCGTCCTTCACCCCAATACGTCGTACCGTATTTAAGGTGTAAAGCACCTTCTTGAAACCCCCACCAATGATCTGCTTATGCATCTGGCTGTGTCCGCTGCGGTTAAAATACCATCTAACAGGATAGTTGATACTGAGACAATACGTCGATTGGCGTAGTGCTTGGCATAAATTGGGAGAGGATTAAGCGGTTTGTATTGATGCTGTACAAATGCTTAAACGATTTTGACAATTATTTTTTGGTTTTGATTTCTTACGGGCCAAAATAGAAGGGCGTTTATCTCAGTATTTGTCTGTGGGGTTCTATCGTTATACATAACCGTTTGATTGTTATGGAGTGCTGCATGGAGTTACTTATACCTACTCGTCCCGATCTCCTAATGGAGGTTAAGGACATACTTGCTCAAGGTGAAGACCCCTCAAAACTAGCAGCACTTATTAAAAGAGATGTCGCCCTATATACAATTTTATTATCCGTGGTGAACAGCCCACTATATCGTCGTGAATGTTTAATTGAATCGGTTGAGCAGGCCATTGCCCTGTTGGGTATTAAACGTGTTGCCACGTTGATTGAAACCGTGGCTCTGCGAACGTCTTTAGACTTAGGTGGTACTTGGGAGCGCTTTTGGGAGGTGGCTGCTGAGGTCGCCGTCTTGTGTTATAAATTATCAAAAGAACTCAATTTTTCAAATTCAGATTTTGCCTATTCGTTAGGAATGATGCACGACATCGGCACCGGAGTGATGCGTGAGACATACAGTGACTATGAAAAAAAATTAGCTAAAGCTCATTCGTTTAATGCAGTCGCGACATTTAAAGCCGAAAGAACTCACTTTGGAATCGATCGCTATAGCATTGCAGGTGAGCTTGCAGAACGATGGTTTATGCCAATCGAGTTAAGCTCAGCACTTCGCTCTCAGCCTCATGCTCAGGCCGCACTAATGGGACGCGCAGAAGTAGACGAGCATGTGATTGCAGCGAACGCACTGTTAATCTTGGCGAAAGACATAAGTCATGAATACGAAGCGTATTGGAACTTTGATTCACTGGATTCCATGGGAGGGTTGGTTCAAAAGTCGGTTGAATATTATGGCATTGATCACAGCCAATATTTGGATATAAAAGAAGATATGATTTATCAACTTGCGAAAGAGGTATGCTGAACGAACCTACAAGCTTGTAGTAACACACCGTATTCGCGACAATCTGGCTTAATATTGGATGAGCAGAGCCAGCGTAGTGAAAGAAGATGTAAAACAAAAAGAAATACGGCGTATTGGTAACTACAAGCTCAAACACCTAGACCGAAAGCGAGAAGACTGGCGTCGGCAGGTAATTTTACAGGCTGGAACCGTTGTAAATATTGTAGTGGCTGGCATGTACATTGTTCCACTGATTACGGGTGCTCAAGATTATAGCCTCACAGGAGCGCTAGGGTTGCCAGCACTAATTAGCATGTGTCTTTGCCTGTGTTTATTCTTGATACGAAATCGCAATATAAAAGAATCTGCGCTTGTGGCTGCTCTTAAAAAAGGACTTCAGGAGTACATACAGCCCTTTGTCATTACCTGCCTTATTTTTTTCCTTTTTATCGCCGGGTTTAAATTCCATCATTTTGTGTACTTGGCTGTAATCATATCGACACCATTTGTATTTGATGCTTACCTACAGCGTCATAAGCCAACGTAGACAGAACACAATCATCTATATGCCTAAGTAAGGAACACACATGCTCGAGACCTTATGGAAGCGATGCTGGGAAGCGCTTGTTCCTACTGACGACACAGGCGAAATACTCATGCACACCTTGATCGCCGCCTACAACGAACCGCAGCGCAAATCTCACACCGAGCAGCACCTGCGTGAATGCCTCACCGCTGCCAACGCTCGGTCTGTACATCGTTAATAGCAACGGCGCCACTGGTAGCTTACCTACCGTCGATGCCACCATCACCACCAACGGCGGACGCCAGAACCAATGCATCGTTTCGCTTTCGTTGTTTTATAACCAAGGCACCGGCGATCACTTCACGCCAAATTGCGTGAAAACCGGCGGCACCTTTGACCAAGTGACCTTCAGTGCGCGCTTCTATATGCAGCGGCTTGAGGAGTGACCGGGTAGGAGAGAGTAATATTTAGAGAGACTGAAACAGCCGCCGTTGGGCGGCTGTTTTGATTGTGGAGCTTGCGCGATACCTAGCGCTTAAGCTGGATGTTACTGGGCTTGTAAGAACGGATCTTATCCGCGACAATTAATAAATAATCTTCCTAAGCAAAGGAATTGCTATGCACAACCGCCAGCCATATGTGTTCCAAACGAGCCTAGAGCGGAGAATATACTCACTGATCGATAATGAGGCAGAGCTGACAGAAGCTGTGCTTAACGATGTCTATATAACCGCTCAGGTTGAAGAGGGTGTCGCTCGTTATAGAGAGGAAGCCGCTGGTATGTCACTCCTTGAAGTAAAGGGAGAAGGGCATAGTTCAGGTAATCTCGCCAGCAATATGGCGAGAATGGGAGACCCAAGGCCGCATGAGTTATGTGATGCTCACGCAGTGGTGTCTGGCGCTCATCCAAAAGCAGCACCTTTAAGACTTATTCTGGCGAAACATCGTCGGCGGATCGATGACCCTATAAATGGGTGTTGGTTACCTCACAACACAGCAGCTAAATCTCATATGCCAGAACGTTTAAAAAACGCTGTTCCGCACAGCCGCATCCACCGGCATCATTACTACGGGTGGCTCCGCAGTGTTCTTCGCTCTAATCGTAAAAGAGACAAGCTGATCTTGATAAGCTCCTTGTAGGTGTGTCTTTTCGTTTACAAACTGGTTCATTGCCTCAGGAAGTGATGCTCCGGGCCGATCAGAAACACGAGGCCTTTTAATGCTGTATCGCCTTAAATCCAATGACATCGATTACCTAAGCCTTGTGTATGACGATGAAGAGGTCATCGAAAAGCTGGGTGAAGAAAATCTTATCCAGATTGAGTGCGACCCAAGAGAATATGCTCCGATCTGGCAAAAATTATCAGTTCGTTTTGAGCCTGCTTTGGGTGGTAAGAGTGATAAGCCTATCCCTGACCTTCAGGTACATAGTGGTCACCTGTTTTTTTCTGAGAAGGCGCTGAAGTCATTAAAAGGCATTATCGAGCCTCATGGTGAGCTGTTACCAGTGATGTACAGTTCTGAAAATGAAGCGTCCAAAGAAGGGGCGATATTCAATCCTTTGAAGGTCGTTTCTGCCAATGAAAAGATCAGTACAAAGGATTCATTTGGAGAAGTCGCTTCCTTGTTTTTTGATACTGAGGAAGTAATTTTTAAGACAGATTTTGATGATTACTTTGGCGTGTATTGCAGTAAAGAGTTTAGGCAGCTCGTTAGTGAAGCAGACCTCTCTGGGTTAGTCCTTTCTAAGGACTTGTCTTCTGACTTCACTTCGAACAAATCGGCTTTACATCAATGAATAATGTTGCCACACGGCAGTTGAGCGAAATATCAATTGCAGTAAACTCAACGTTCACCCATATATTGAAAGGACTCCTTACAGTGAAAACTATCGCTTTAATTGCTCTTACAGGACTGATTGTTGGTTGTTCATCGACTTTAAAGATGGATGAACCACTACCTGCAGAAATGGGACTCGTCATGATTAACACGTCTTGTGAAGCTAAGTCAGTAGGAGTCATGGCACTCAGTACCAAAACATCATCATGGTTCCCAGAAAAGAAGATTGGTTGCGGGAAAGCTATGGGCATAGACACTTCAGGCCCGAAGTTACTTAAGGTCGAAGCAGGTAATTATTTCCTGATAGGGCAAGGAGCCAGCCCTCGTGCTGAGTTCGCCTACGAGGTTGAAGTACTACCCGGAAAGATCAACTACTTCGGCTATGTGAATGCTGGCCATGAAATTGAGGTGGTCCGAAGTAATATGTATAGCGTTCTCAAGGTCGAAATCTCTGATACTTATGGAGACGACGTTGCTGCTCTGAAGGCGGAGTACCCTGATTATCCTTGGAATTACGAGGTAGTCATGTCTATACCAGAAAAGGAATATGACATACCTAAGTGAAGATATGACTGGGAGTGCAGTCCGCACAACAACAGCGCCAATGGCGATTAGGCTTTACCGCGCACCTCGACCTTGATTGGGTAGGGGAGTGATAAATATCAAGGACTCTGACCCTCTTGATCTAGGACTCTGACCCTCTTGATCTTGCAGACCCTCTTGATCTTGATCCCAGGCGAGGGGAAACCTAGAGGGTATTACCTGACGCTGAAGTGGTCACTAAACATAAGAATACGAGCATTATTGTCTCTTACTTGATCTATTAGCACTGAAGAGCATAGTTCGTTACTATCGAACTAATAATTTTCTTGAAATTAAGGTTAAGATTAGCAGCTTTTTGAAACAGCCATTTGTTGCGTATACGCTAACTAAGCATGCGTATAGATACTTTGGTTCTGGTCTGTTTGAAAGAATGACCAGTGAGCTTTTCGATTATAGGGAGATAACGCATGTTAAAAGTTCACGTATGGCCACCTCACGGCAATATGGTAGGGCACAGCTCATTGTCTTTTGGTACTGATTACATAAGTTTTTGGCCGGCAGACGCAGCAGGAAAGAAAGACTTGAAGATCAAGCGAAGTCATCCGGGTCATTTCATGGCAGCCCTCCAAGAGGATATTTACTCTGAAGGAGGAAGGGAACCAATAACCGTATTAATCCCATGCGTAAATGAAGAACATCTCGCACAGCACATATCTGATTTGGTCTCAAATGCCCCTCGATATCAACTTGCAAAAAATAACTGTTCCAATATTGTTGCTGATTGTTTGAAAGTTGCGAGTGGTAAAGCGGCGACTTTCCGGCCTTCTGCTCATGATTATGGTCGTTTAGGTAAGGTTTTGGGTCGTGGCATATGGACACCAAATGAAGTGCTCCGCTATGCAAACGAATTGGCAAACAACAGCAAGGCCCTTGCATGAAAGTAATTTACAATAAAAATTTTAATATCGACCTAGGGGTGCTGAAATATCTGCATCCATTTGACGGTATGAAATTTTGTAAAATTCATGATGAGTTGGCTGGATCGGATCAGGTCGAATTTTTATCCCCTGAAGGACCGATTGAAATAAGTATCGTTGATGATTTTTTGACCAGCGTTATGCGGCACCGTGTAAAAAATAAGAATGGCATCATGCAAGCGCTAGAAATACCAAAAGTGCCGTTTTTAAGTTATTCATACCTAGATAAAAAAATACTGACGCCCATGCGTTGGGGGGTAGCAGGTACTTTGTTAGGTGCGAAGAAAGCCTTGGAGGAAGGTAGCGTTTTCTGGAATCTTTCTGGTGGTTACCACCATGCAATGCCACAAAATATGGAAGGGTTCTGCGTTTATAACGACATCGGTATTTGCTACCAGCAGTTACTCAAAGATGGCCACGTTAATAAAGATGACAGGATTCTTATTATTGATACCGATGCACACCACGGTAACGGTAATGCTCAGACCTTCATGGATAACCCTAATGTCGTTTTGCTTGATATCTACAATGCCAGTATTTACCCCGCGAGCGAATTCACGCGGGAGCGTGTAGACATATCAATGAAGCTTAAGTCGGGCACTGATGGTGAGACCTATCTGGAGTGCCTGAAGATAGCTCTAAGTAAAATCACTGGCGAGTTCAAATTTGCATTTGTTATAGCGGGTACTGATGTACTTGCAGTAGATAAATTAGGTGGGCTAAAACTCACTGTTGATGATGTGACCGAGCGAGAAAAGTTAACATTGAAGAAACTTGCTGATATGAATGTTCCTGCGGTCATAACCGGTGGAGGAGGTTACTCAAGTGAAAGTGCGATTGCAGTGACTAAAGCGATATTGGCAGTTACTAGGGATTATCAACGACTCTGAACCTCTTGATCCGACCCTCTTGATCCCTGACCCTCTTGATCCCTATGCCAAAAGCACTGCTACCCGCGGGACGAAGCTATGAAACCGAGAAAGCAGGGCAGTTCTGTTTCAATATCGAAATATCTACGCCGCTGATTGGATTAATCGTTGCCTATGAAGGCAGGCTTGATCCGAGCTGAGTAGCTGAAAATTTATTATGGAGATACATCATGTTTTTTAACCAAAGAACCACTATGAATTTAATGTCGTTTAGAGTCTTTATTACAGCATTGTTGGTTATCTGTTCATTGTGTTCGGTGGCAGTAATTGCTGATGAGGTTAAAGAAAAAATAGGTTCATCAAGTACTGAAAATAAGAAACCGCTGGAAGCATTACACCTTAAAGGTATGAAAATTATCGAGACTGGTGCTATGGGGAGCGACAAGAGTTCAGCGGTTGTTTATTTTCAAGAAGCTGGAGAGCTAGGCTATCTAGACTCACAGCTAATGTTAGGTGATATGTACGCTTTTGGTTTTGGCATTGCGCCGAGCTATGAAGGTGCGGCGTATTGGTTTAAAAAGGCAGCGGACCAAGATAGTTCTCGTGCACAGCTGTACATGGGGGATCTCTATTTTGAAGGCCTAGGAGTGGAAAAAAACATCGAAAAAGGGATGGCGTATATGCAGAAAGCATTGCAGAACCCTGAGTCAGATGAAAAATCTAAGCGGATAGCGAAAGCGCGAATGCAAGAATTCAGTTTAAGTAATGACGATGCTCACTAAAAGGGCAAGCGAATACAGTTCCCTATTACGCCGGAGCAGGAAATACACTCATGCCCACCTTGATCGCCGCCTACAACGAACCGCAGCGCAAATATCACACCGAGCAGCACCTGCGTGAATGCCTCACCGCTGCCAACGCTCGGTCAATACATCGTTAATAGCAACGGCGCCACTGGTAGCTTACCTACCGTCGATGCCACCATCACCACCAACGGCGGACGCCAGAACCAATGCATCGTTTCGCTTTCGTTGTTTTATAACCAAGGCACCGGCGATCACTTCACGCCAAATTGCGTGAAAACCGGCGGCACCTTTGACCAAGTGACCTTCAGTGCGCGCTTCTATATGCAGCGGCTTGAGGAGTGACCGGGTAGGGGAGAGTATATTCAAAGAGACTGAAACAGCCGCCGTTTGGCGGCTGTTTTTTTGTAGGAGCTGATCCTATCGGCGAAAAGCCCAATCGCTGACGTTACGCTAGCCTCCATGCAGTAATCTGGTAAAATAAGACATCAGACAACGGAGGTCATATGTTTGTAGTCCCTTTACTCTTTACCTTAACGGGCCTTAGTCTCGTGTTACTCGCCGTGTTTCTTCTTCGCTTGGATCGAGCCTTTCTACGTGAATCCAAATCAGTGACGGGCAATATTGTTGCGGTTAACCGACGCGAATTCAGATCTAGGCAGGGCACCAGTATTCTGTGGTGCCCCACAATTGAATACACTGCAGACAACCAAAAATGGCAATTTGAAGCGGATGGCAACCCCATAGAAAGCGCCTTCAAGATAGGCCAAACCACCTCGGTACTTGTTTCTAATAACAACCCTCGGGTGGCTCGCAGTGCTAATAACTTCTCCAGTGTTAATGGCATCTTGTATCTACTTGGTGGACTGGGCCTTGTATTTACTGTTCTAGGTATTGCAATCATGGATGTATCGGCGCTGACATTGGAAGAGCCTATTCCACTGATCATCGGCGCGGTGGTATTGGTAATGGTGGTTATTAGAGGGATACCGATTGTGAAACGAATTAAAACGACGCCAAGATTTAAAGAAAGTGAGGCGGTTGAGGGTTAGTATCGTTGTTCGTTAGGGGGAGGGAGGTCTTGGGTTTATAGCAGCACAGCAATGATCCTAACTAGAAAATCAGACATTATTCGCAGAGTGGTCGACTGGATTTTTTCTGACTTAAGACCACGGATTCTAATTTATGCACTAAGAGTTATACAGTCTACAACAATAAGGAAGGCGTTTGATAAGTAGTGATTCGTGATAACTTGCCATGTGATGTATTTGTTGTATCCTGGCAATTAGAATCAATCAGGTTCATTATAGAACTAGCTCAGATAGCAATTCATAGAGTAGATGTTAATGGAATCGGGAAACAATAAAAAAGCAGGAACCTACATAGATTTATTCTCAGGTTGTGGCGGATTTTCTCTAGGGCTTGGTAAGGCTGGCTGGACAGGGTTGTTCGCTGTTGAAAAAGACTCGATGGCGTTTGAAACCTTCAAGTACAATCTGATCGATGGTAAATATAACCACTTCAACTGGCCTTCATGGCTGCCTCAAGAATCGACAACTATTCAAGATATATTGGAAAACTACCCTAAAGAGTTAGCTTCGCTAAAGGGCAGTGTTGACCTAATCGCAGGTGGCCCACCTTGTCAGGGGTTTTCTTTGGCAGGAAGGCGAAATTCCTCAGATCCTAGAAATAAACTGTCTGAAGAATATATGAACATGGTAAAAATCGTGTCTCCGAAATATTTAGTACTGGAGAACGTAAGAGGTTTTAACTCAAAATTTAAAGATGCCAAAGGCGAAAGAGAAAAATTGCCTTATTCTATGGTTGTGAAAGCTAGACTTGAAAAATTGGGTTATCACGTCTTTACAGACTACCTGCATAGCGAGCATTACGGTGTACCTCAGAAAAGAACGCGTTTCATAATGATTGGTATTCGATCTGATTTGTTTCGAAACGATATTAATCCTTTTCAGGTTCTTGCGTCACTTCGATTGGATTTTTTAAATAAGAAAAATCTACCTAATAGACCTGTAAATGTTAAGTCAGCTATTGGCGATTTGGAAACATCAAGATATCCGCTTATTTATCATTCGGGAAGTATAACGCAAGGTTTTAAGCAAATTGATTATAAACCACCTCGGCGATTAAATGCATATCAAAAGCTCATGAGAGAGGGCTTGAAAGGTATTAAACCCAATAGTTTACGTATTGCGCGTCATCGCCCTGAAACCATAGAAAAATTCAAAACCATCCTTGAATTATGCCAACCAGGTAAAGGTTTAAGTGATGAGCATAAAAAAATAATTGGTACTAAAAAACAGGTTATTTCAGTATTAAACCCTAAAGAGCCTTCGCGCACTTTAACGACACTACCTGATGACTTACTACATTATTCAGAGCCAAGGATCTTGACTGTAAGAGAGAATGCTAGAATTCAGTCTTTTCCTGATGACTATGTTTTTAGAGGGAAATACACAACAGGCGGTTCTCGAAGAACCCAAGAGTGTCCTAGATATACCCAAGTAGGGAATGCGGTACCTCCTTTTCTTGGTGAAATATTAGGAATACTGCTTGGAAAAATACATAGAGTGAGTCATTAAGATGAATAAGAACTCAGAAATATTAAATTTTGAAGTAAGTTCTTTCTTAAAATCTGTGATCGGTAAAGACTTGATTAATAATGATTTTGTTGCCCTATTTGAACTTGTTAAGAACTCTTTTGATGCTAGAGCTAAGAATGTAGAAATTTCTTTTGAAGTTGAAAATGACCAAATTAGTAAAATTATTATTTTGGATGATGGAAAAGGAATGAGTTATGACGACTTGGTTGGAAAATGGCTGAAAGTTGCTCATTCAGCAAAACAGGATGGTTCGGAAGATGGCGTAGTTTCGAGAGTTTATGCTGGAAACAAAGGGGTTGGCCGATTTTCCTGTGACCGTTTAGGTGGAAGATTAAGACTCCAATCAAAATCAGAAAAAGACTCTGTTGTTCACGTATTAAATGTTGATTGGGGTGATTTTGAAAAAGACTCAAAAGTTAGGTTTGAGAATATAGACATTAAATATCATACTGAATCTAATTTTTCTTCATCTTCCAAGGAGTACTCCCTAAAAACCAGTGGCGTTATTTTAGAAATTTCATCTTTAAGAGAACCACTTTCTTGGGATAGAAAAAAATTGTTAAGGCTAAAACGTAATTTAGCAAAATTAGTTAACCCATTTGGAAATTCAGTTGTTCAAATGAGACTGAATCTGCATTGCCAAAGAGAGAGAGAGCAAGATCTAATAGTTTTAAGTAAAGGGGAAGACTCACTTGAAACGGCTTCTAATATTGTAAATGGTGAAGTGAAAAATACTATTTTTGACGTACTTAAGCTAAAAACAACTTGGCTTCAAGTCGATTTAGATAATAACGGTTATTTTACAAGTACATTGGTTGATAGAGGTGAGTTAATTTATAAAATAAAAGAGTCGGCTGCTCCATATACTGAACTTTTAGATTCGGGGTTTAGCTGTCAAATATTTTATTTAAACCTGTCTGCTAAGCATACGTTTAAATCGAGATCGGGAGTTGATTCTGTTAGTTTTGGATCTTTGTTTATGTTTAGAAATGGCTTTCGTGTTTTTCCTGTAGGGGAGGAGGGTGATGATTATTGGAAAGTGGATCGCCGTCATCAGCAAGGGTATTCCAGAACATTAGGTACCCGAGATATTATGGGGCGTGTTGATATTGCTGGCCCAGAATCAAAGTTTAAAGAATCATCTAGTCGAGATAAGGGGCTTGTAGAGACAGAGGCGTCTAAGCAACTATTTGATTATGTTGTCACTAAGTGTCTTCGTCGACTTGAAAACTACGTTGTTGGCGTTACTTGGCATGATAAGATAGATAAAACATATGATACTGCTGAGAGACTAGCTTTAGATGAAAATAGATCAAATATTATTGATGTTGTATCTAAGCTTGCAGGAGCCAAAGACATTGAATTATTAGAATATAGTCAGAACTTAATTGATGTGCTTGATGAAAAATCAAATTATTTTGAAGGTTCAGTCGAACGCTTAGCCAAACTCGCAGAGAGTATTGAAGATGATCATTTAAAAAATAATATTGATTTAGCTCGAAAGCGTTTTGTTGAGCTAAAAAAAGCTGAGGAGGAAGCATTACGAATTGCCTCAGAAGAAATGTCCGCACGTGCCGAAGCTGAGAAGAAGGCAAAGCAAGAAGCTATCTTACGATTTGAAGCTGAACAAGAAACTGTTAAGCAGGTTCAGCTGCGAACAGAAGCAGAGAATAAAGCCGAGACACTCTATACAGCTTATGATGAAGAAAAGAAGCGTAATTTATTTCTTCTTTCTAGTGAGAACAAAGATAAAGAGCAGTTAGAAAGCTTCCTCCATCAAATTATTATTTATACTGCATCTGCAAAACAAAAAATTACATCAGCCTTACTTTCAATTAATGATCCAAATCAAGAGCTTGATAGAGAAAAAATTTCTGGCTCATTAAGTGACTTGCTTGAATCTGTAGACAAGGTGATGACAACGTCTCGCTTTGCTACAACGGCTAACTTTAAGCTCGATTCAACGAAAATTAAAGATGATATTGGTGTTTATATCGAGCAGTATTTGAATACGATATCAACAGCTTATAACAGTCGAATTCAAATTAAAGTTGAGCAAAACTCTAAACCTTTTATTACTAATTTTACGCCAATAGAGTTGAGTATGGTGTTAGATAATTTAGTAAGTAATGCCAAGAAATCCAGAGCTTCTATTATATTTTTTAAAATAGAAACTAAGACTAACGGTATTATTGAAGTATTGGTTGAAGATAATGGTCGAGGACTAGATAAGTCATTAATAGAGCCTAGCCGGATTTTTGAAAAAGGTGTTACGACAACTAGAGGGTCTGGATTAGGTCTTTTCCACAGTAAAAAACAAATAGAAAAAATGGGCGGTGATTTAGTACTCCCTGATCAGCCAGAAAAAGGCTTTAAAATCCTAATAAGGTTAAGGAAAACATGAAATTAGAATATAAAGTCCTTTGGTTTGAAGATCAATTTTCTGAAGTTGAAGGAGATGTAGCTAGGCTAAAGTCTCTTATTCGAGAATATGGGTTTATTCCAGATTTCGATCATAGAGATAAAATTTCGGAACAGGAGATTGAGGCCTTAGCAGTTAGGTTGGATGAATATAATCCATATGATTTGATTATTTTTGATTACGACTTAGGTGGAAATAGCGCGAATGGATTAAATATTGCCGCTCATCTTAGAAATAAAATTTACACTGATATGATTTTTTATAGTGGTAAAATACCTCATGAATTAAGAAAGTATTTGTTTGATAATGAAGTTGATGGAGTTTTTATAGTTCACAGAGATTTTTTTTATGATGATATAGAACCTATTATTGAAGACCATATTAAAAAGCTTTCTGATCTTAATAATATACGTGGTGTTGTGATGGCAGTAACTAGTGATATTGATCAGAGCATTAGAGATATTTTAGTCAAAAAAGTGAGTGATCAACTTAATGATGAAGAACAGAGTAAATTACTAAAAAAAACCAAGAAAAAACTTATACAAAGCCTTAAAGGTAGAATGTCAAAAGTTGAAAGAATAGATTCTATAGAAAATTTAATTGTTAGTTTTAAAGATTATAATATTTTTGATTTTAATAGAATACGTTTAACTTATTTGTCCATGAATGATGAGATAAATGATGAGATAAATGATATTTTTATTGATGAATCTAACCTCCACAAAGTGATTAAGGAAAGAAATAAATTAGCACATGAAAAAGCCGTAATTAATGACGGGAAGCTAACATTGAGACTTGCAAGTGGAGATGAATATTATGACCATGAGCAATTCAAACGAGTCCGAAATTTATTACTTTTAGCCCACGATGATATCAATAAATTTAATGAATAATAAAATAATCATAGTCGATTTAGACGGAACTTTAGCCCTAAATAAACACAGATTTCATTATATTGATAAGTCTTTAGGTAAAAGAATAGACTGGGATGCTTATTTTGAAGCCTGTGATCAAGATATTCCTCATACGCCTGTGATAGAAACAATTAAGGCGTTGAAAGCGCAAGGTTATAAAATTCATGTTTTCTCTGCTCGCGGTGATGTGGTGAGAGAGAAAACTATTCAATGGCTGAATAAACATAATGTGCTATTCGATGATTTAACAATGCGAGAAATGAACTCCTATACGCCCGACGAGGAGTTAAAAAAGCAATGGTTACTATCTTATTACCCTAATTACCAAGTGGACATTTTTTGTGTCTTTGATGACAGAGATAAAGTAGTTAAAATGTGGAGATCTATGGGCCTGACTTGCTTTCAGGTCGCAGAAGGTGATTTCTAGATAAAATAACTTGATGTTTAGAGTCTTTTATTCCCCGACAGAGAGGTTATATTTTCTGCCCACATGAATGACTTCGTATGGGCCTAAATTGCATGTGACAATTTCAATGGTCGTAATCGCCGTTAGCAAAAAACGCTGAACGGCTCCTACAGGCTTGTGGCGCTTGATTCAAGCGGCAGTTCCGCCTTTGTGCTGGTAGTGTGAGAAGAGCATGGTGGTTTGATCAACCAAGCTGAATACGGCCAGTGCGTCTTCATTTTTCATCATGTTTGCTGAGGCTGCTTTGGCTGATGCTTCGTTATCCCAGACAATAAATTCAATCCAGTGTCCATTTTCTTCGCTGTAGTAGTAATCCCGTGACTGAAAGCCTGCGGCGGTTTTAACCACTGCGTTCAGCTTTGCCATGGCGGCTTCTTGATCTACAAATTCGACGTTATCACGAAATTGCAGTGCGATGATTTCAAAGCTGTTGTTGATGTTGGCCGCAGTTGAGTTAAGGGAAGTATGAACAGTTGAATTGAGCATGTTTGTTTTCCTTTTGGTCGTTAAAGTCTGTCTTGTTTAGATATCTGATTGGGTGTCCTTGCTTCAATGGGTCTGTGAGTGGGCACAGGATTAGATTAATCTAATAGCCGACATTAAATGTCGGTTATTGTGTGATGCTTGTTTCATTGCTCGTCTGTCTTGTATTTCATGTATTTAAGGAATGGCCATGGCCAAAGGAAGTTTGCTGAATAAGCAGAACCGTCTGGATCGTCTCGTCGGGTTATTACGGCAGGATGAGATCTGGACGATGAAGCGCCTTGCAGATCAACTGGAAGTCAGTGACCGTACTTTGCTGCGGGATATCAATGAGCTTCGCGATCAGGGGGTTCCCATTGAGGCAGAACGCGGGCCGGGTGGCGGCGTGAGCCTGAGCCGCCGGTGGGGCGTCGATAAGCTGCGCCTTAATCATGAGGAGGTAATTAGCATGTTGGTGTCGTTGGCGATCACAGAGACACTGCAAAGCCCTTTATTAGCAGAGCCGGTGCGCAGTGTTCGCCAGAAGTTAACGTTAGGTTTGCCTGAACATCAACGACAAGTGGTGAATCAATTACGAAAACGTATTTTGGTCGGTGATCCGGCGTCAGGAGAAGTCACGCAGACGTATTCTCAACCTAGTGCAAGTATTACTAGGCAAGTAACAACGGGCTTTTTTGAGTTGGCCATGTTGGATATTAAATACATTGCTGGCTCTGGTGCGGTGACTGAACGGCGTTTAGAGCCACAGTATTTATTTTTTAACTGGCCAGTTTGGTATTTGTTGGGGTGGGATCATTTGCGTGAAGCGCCAAGGGTGTTTCGTATTGATCGGATTCAGAAGGTGACGATTTCGGGCGAAACGTTTAGGCCAAGGGCTAAGTCTTTAATCCTTCAGGGATTGGAGGATTATTATCGGTTGTTGTGAGGGCTCATTGGGCGCTGCTTTACGCCAGCACCTGTAAGCCTTTATTTGCAACTAAGTTCAGTAACTTTAACGATGGGCCGTTGGGTTTTTTCTGGCCTTGTTCCCATTTTTGAACGGTCGATACGCTAGTATTTAAGTAGGCCGCAAACACACTTTGGCTTGCATGGTTTTTGGTACGTATGCTTTTTATCTGTGGTGCCGTGTATTCTTTTATCGGTGGCAGGCATAGGGCATCAAATTCGCGAAGGGTGGTGTCTTTCATTACACCTGCTTTGTTTAAGCCTTCCGCGGTTTTATGGATGCTGTCGAGAATGGAGTCAGTCATTCTGTATTACCTCTATGATTTCGCCATAGGTAATGGCGTTGACTAATTCTTTATTGCTGTAGCTAAGCAGTTCTTTGGCCAATGCTTTTAGAGCTTTGAGTTCAGTTTGAGTAACATTCGCTCTCGTATTTTTAGTAAATCCATATACAAAGAAAGCTGTGTTATCTGATTTGTAGGCCAGTAGAGTTCTGCTCCCACTACTTTTACCACGGTTATTGGTCGCCACTCGCTTTTTGTAGACGTTTCCACCAAGGTCTGCATCTATCAATCCGGATTCTATTTCTTGGATTGCCAGCAGTAGCATCCTATTGTTTAGACCTTCTTTGTCAGCCCATTTACAGAAATGTCTGGTTTTAAATACTCGCATAAGCATTCCTTTGCTTGTTGGAATTAATCATAGGACTAAGTGATATAATTTTCAAGGGGGGATTCATCTCGCCGTTAGCAAAATGCGCTGAACCTCCCCTACAGGGAAGGTTCTAGCTAGGGAGAATGGATTCTAGCCTTGGCGGTGGCTTAATTTTGTTGGGTTACGCGCTTCGCGCTAACGCCAACCTACGGTTTTATCTATAGGTCGGTAATCGCTTGTTCACTCGCCCAACTTTACCAACCCTCCAAGTGCAAACTTAACCAATGGCAAATATTGCTGGTCTCTAATTAAGGTCTCAATGACCTCAAGATTAATATTCAGGTAATCATGAACCAAGGCATTTCTCATGCCTATGATTTGTTTCCAGTTAACGGTTTTTTGACTGCTTCTGTATCCGTTTCTGCGAGTCGTTCAAACGCTTTATATGCGTTTTCTGGGGCAGGAAAGTTGAGTTGCTTGCAGCGATGTTTGGCGATGCCTATGCACATATTGCAAAGCTGTTGAACAAGTTGCTCACCAGCTAAACGGTGGTATTGATTATTGGTTCCACTTATAACAGAGTCGCGAATTTCATCTAGATCATTTGCAAGTGTTTGTAAGCGTTGTTCAAGCTTAAAATATAGCGAAGGGGTGCATCTTCGGTCGTATCAGACATTAAATCCATAGTGTGTCCCATCCGGCAGTTCGATATCTACACTCAGTTTTCCACCTGATGCTTCAACATAACGTTTCAAAGACGACAGCTTTAAATCTCGCCCCGGTTTTTCCATATCCGATACTGTAGGCTGTTTCACTCCCAGAGTTTCGGCTATATCCCTCTGAGTTAGCTTCATGTGTTCGCGAAGTTCCGCCAAGTGGATATTGAGCAATATCTCTGTTGCTGCTTTTTGGGCTTTTGCAACAACGGCTGGTTTTTCGTTGGCAAGGATGTCTTCGAGTTTTCTAGCCATGTTATTTACTCTGCTGTAACTGTTTTAAATGCAAGGTGAATTCGCGATCTGCGATGGGGATCATTACCTCATAAAACCGCTTTTCATCATTGGTTTTGTTGCCTGCACACAGAAGGATGCCTTTTCGTTTTGGATCAAAGGCAAAGAAAGCGCGTATCGGGTCGCCTTTGCTTTGAACTCTTAGCTCTTTCATGTTGTTAAAAGATGACCCCTTTACCGTATCTGCGTATGGCCTTGGGAGCATAGGGCCACGTTCGCGTAGCACTAACATGGAGGCCAGTACATTAGCTCGGTCGGTATCATCGAGAGCACCGAACCAAGTATCAAAGGTTTCTGTTGTTTCTATGTGCCACATGACGAGTCCTTGTCGTATATAGGTTTTAGTCTATATAGGTTTTAGTCTATATATGTTTTAATCTATGTCAAGTTGGCGATGTTTATATCGCCGTTAACAAAATACGTTGAACGGCTCCTACAAGGCGGAGTTGGGGTTGTGGATTCCGGATTTAAGGGGGCAGAATTAATGGGTCAGAGATCGTTGATTTTGTGTTGGGTTACGCGCTTCGCGCTAACGCCAACCTACTTGTAGTTGTGAAGTGAGCATAAAAAAACCGCCCAAGTGGGCGGTTTTTGATCAAGCTATCGAGAGTTAAGCAATTATGTAAGGTGCTGTTACAGCGCCTTGATCTTCTCGATCTGTTCTTTCAGCTTGGCGATGTCTCGCGTAAAGCCTGCGGCTTTTTCTTTCTCTTTTTCAATCACGGCAGCCGGGGCTTTGTCGGTAAATCCTGGGTTGCCGAGTTTGTTGTTCACGCGCTCGATTTCTTTTTCCAGTTTTTCGACTGATTTAACAAGGCGCTCGACTTCGGCGTCTTTGTCGATGAAGCCTGCCATCGGGATGAGGATTTCCATGTCGCCGACCAGTTGGGTCACGGACATAGGTTCTTCATCGTCTTCGTTCAGCCAAGTGAGTTTTTCGAGTTTGGCAAGTTTCATTAAGAAGGTTTGATTTTCTTCAGCACGGCGGAAGTCTTCGTCGTCGCCATTTTTAAACAGTAGCTCTAGCTCTTTGCTTGGCGGAATGTTCTTTTCGGCGCGTACGTTACGCACGGCGGTAATCACATTTTGTAGCCACGCAATATCGGCTTCGGCTTCGGCGTCGACTAAGGCGTCTTGTGGCTCTGGGTAAGCGGCCAACATAATGGTGTCACCACTCTTGCCTGCCAGTTCTTTCACTTGCTGCCAGATAGACTCAGTGATGAACGGCATGATTGGGTGGGCCAAGCGTAGGGTGGCTTCGAGTACGCGTACCAGCGTACCTAGGGTGCCGCGTTTGGCTTCTTCGCTTGAGTTGTCGTCCCACAGTACGGGCTTAGACAGCTCTAGGTACCAATCGCAGTATTCGTTCCAGATGAATTCGTACAGGGCTTGTGCTGCCATGTCGAAGCGGTATTGGTCCATGTGGCGGCGTACTTCGCTCTCGGCGTGTTGTAGGCGCGAGATGATCCAGCGGTCGGCAAGGGATAACGCACCTGGTTGGCCATTGGCTCCACAGGCGGCTTTCATGGCGTCGGTGATTTCAATCAATCCACCGTCTGCGCTTTCAACCGCGTCTTCACCCGCAATCGACATCATCACGTAGCGTGAGGCGTTCCAGAGCTTGTTACAGAAGTTGCGGTAACCTTCGAGGCGCTTCATGTCCCAGCTGATGTCGCGGCCCGTTGAGGCCATGGCAGCAAGGGTGAAACGCAGGGCGTCGGTGCCGTGTGGCGCGATGCCTTCTGGGAATTCTTTTTTCGTACGCTTGCCGATCTTTTCTGCCAATTGTGGCTGCATCATGTTGCCGGTGCGCTTTTCCATCAGGTCGTCGAGCGAGATGCCGTCGATCATGTCGAGCGGATCAAGCACGTTGCCTTTGGATTTGGACATTTTCTGGCCGATTTCATCACGAATCAAACCGGTCACGTAGACGGTTTTAAACGGCACTTGTGGTTTGCCATCTTCATCTTTACAGAAGTGCATGGTCATCATGATCATGCGCGCCACCCAGAAGAAGATGATGTCGAAGCCCGTTACCAATACGTCGGTCGGGTGGAAATCAGCAAGGCGTTTTGCCACTTCGGCGTCGTCGATATTTGGCCAGCCCAGTGTGCCGAAGGTCCATAGGGCAGAAGAGAACCAAGTATCGAGTACGTCGTTGTCTTGAGTCAGCTCGACGTCGTCGGCGAGGTGATTTTGTTTGCGTACTTCGGCTTCGTCGTGGGCAACGTAGACGTTGCCTTCTTCGTCGTACCAAGCTGGGATGCGGTGGCCCCACCAAAGCTGACGTGAAATACACCAGTCTTGGATGTCGTTCATCCACGAGAAGTACATGTTCTCGTAAGATTTAGGTACAAATTGGATGTCGCCATTGTTTACGGCGTCGATGGCTGGCTTGGCCATGGTTTTGGCGTCAACGTACCATTGGTCGGTCAGCATCGGCTCGATCACGACGCCACCACGGTCGCCGTAGGGCACGGTGAGGTCGTGGTCTTTGATGTCTTCGAGCAGGCCGGCGGCTTCGAAGTCGGCAACGATTTCGCGACGGGCAGCGAAGCGTTCCATGCCATGGTATTTTTCAGGAATACTGGCTTTAACCTCGGTGTTGACGCTGCCGTCGGTGTTGAATACCTGGGCTACGTCGCGGATGTCGGCGTTGAAGGTCAGAATGTTGATCATTGGCAGCTTGCAGCGCTTGCCAACTTCATAGTCATTGAAGTCGTGCGCGGGGGTGACTTTTACGGCACCGGTGCCTTTGTCCATGTCGGCGTGTTCGTCGCCTACAATCGGAATACGACGATCGACCAATGGCAAGAGGATGTCTTTGCCGATCAGGTCTTTGTAGCGTGGATCTTCTGGGTTTACTGCAACGCCGGTGTCACCGAGCATGGTTTCAGGGCGCGTAGTGGCTACAACGATGTAGTCTTTGCCTTCAGACGTTTTGAGGCCATCGGCCAGCGGGTAGCGCAGGTGCCACATGGAGCCTTTTTTGTCTTTGTTCTCAACTTCGAGATCCGAAATCGCGGTGTGCAGTTTTGGGTCCCAGTTGACGAGGCGTTTGCCGCGATAAATTAGGCCGTCTTTATGCAGGCGAATAAACACTTCTTGTACGGCTTTGTAGAAGCCATCGTCCATGGTGAAGCGTTCGGTGTCCCAATCGACAGAGTTACCCAAACGACGCATCTGTTGAGTAATGGTACCGCCGGATTCTTCTTTCCATTCCCAGACTTTGTCGAGGAAGTTTTCACGGCCCATGGCGTGACGATCAGGCTTGTTTTCGGCAGCGAGTTTGCGCTCAACCACCATTTGCGTGGCGATACCGGCGTGGTCAGTACCGACCTGCCATAAGGCTTTTTTGCCTTGCATGCGCTTGTAGCGGGTAAGGGCGTCTTGAATGGTGTGCTGGAACGCGTGACCCATGTGCAGCGAGCCGGTGACATTCGGTGGTGGAATCATGATGGAGTAACCTTCGCCGGTCAGCCCGTCTTGATAAGGCTTGAAGTAGCCTTTCTCTTCCCACTCTTTGTACCAGGTTTGTTCAATTGCGCTGGGTTTATAGGTCTTATCCATTACTCGCTGCTACTCACGTGTTGGCATTTAAAAATGGGCGCAAGTATAACGGATTTTGAGGGCGGTTGGCAGATGCTTGTTGGTCGTGACTAGGCAACACGAATTGTTGTCTAGTCACTAACAGGGATGAGGAGAAATTATTCGTTTTTGTCGATTTTTTCTTGGTTGATCATTTCGCGAATGCGCGAGCGCAAACGGCCTTTTACCAGCGGCAGCATTTCTTCGACTAGTTCATCTACTAAACGCTCTCGCTGAAGTAGGTTGGTAAGCGAAGAGCTGGTTTGCGTCATGGTCGCGTCTATTTCTGCACGCTTATTGACGAGCGTTTGTGTGGTCGCAGCAGTTTCGACGGTTTTCTTCGTTATTAATGTCGCTGTGTTAGCGATTTCATCAATGTTGGCGCCCTGTTTGTTGATTTTATCGAGTATCTGATTCAATGGGCTTAGTTGGCTTGGTGCGGGCGTGCTTGTCTCTTGCGGTACCGCATTCATTGGCTGAAGAGTAGGCACTGCGCGTAATGCCGCCCCAGCACTGGCGGTAGAGAGTGTTGGAATATCGGCATCAAACATATCGTCAAGAACAGGAATGTCGCCACTGAATTCGTCGGCATTGCTGCTTTCAGATTTTTCGGAGTTGTCCAAAACACGTTGCAGCATTTCCAGCTCTTCGAGCAGGTCTTTTGGCTCTTCCTTTTTGATACTCATCAGCTCATTCTCATGTCTTTATGATCTATAGGATAACCCCGATCCTTTAAGAATCGAAAGTGTTGCCGAGTGTATTCTAGTACGTCGTCGTTCTGAACTACTACTTCGACCAAACGTTGGAACCGTCCGTAAAAAGCCGGTAACTCGGGCGTAAGAATAATAATGACATCATGATGGTGTCCAGGTTCCTGATGCCAACCGATACTTACTGGGCAATCGACAGGTGCATCTTTTGCATTGAGCAGGGCATGCGGCACAAAGGCATCCGGACGAAACTGCCACAGCATATCGTCGAGTGCTTTGGCTTCTTCTTCATTACTGACTTGCAGCAGTACTTGGTGGCCTTTTTGTTGAATTTGTTCAACCAGCCGACAAGCAAAGTACCATTGGTCGTGTTGCGCTTGTTTACCAAGTACGTAGAAATCTGCTTGAGTCATGATGTTTGCTGCCTACGAAATTTATTCAATACGACATCGACTTCAATATCTAGCGACGCCAGTAAGGCAAATTGCGCAGCTTTGTCTGGTGACACTTTCCAACGGTGGGGCGTCATGGCCAGAAGCGCCTGCAGCTGCTCATTAGTATTGGGTTGTATGCGAAAGTTTACTCGTGTTTCTTCTACACATTCAAACCCTGCGTCTTGCATGGCAAGTTTTGGGCTGTATTCGTCCATATTGACGTCGTCATAAATTTGAGTACGCAGCTCGTATAGATGACGTTTGCCGGTGTAGGCGGTGATGACCTCGCCATCAGTACTTAAGGCATGGTCTAAGCCTGCAGGCATTAAGGGCGTAAACAAGGTGATGACGGTGTCGATACTTTGCGGCGCGACGGGTGGGCGCGCGCCACTGGCGACCAGCCAACAAATGTCTTTGCTCCGTCGACAAGCATGCTTCACCGCTTCACGCGAGATATCTAGCCCAATAATTTCTGAAGCTAAAGCCCCTTGATGCTTCGTCATGTGGTTGGTTAAACGCTCGGTGTAGTAACCTTCACCGCAGCCAATATCGAGCACACTGCCTGAACGAGTAACCATGGCATTTAATGCGTCCGAAATCGGTTGGTAGGAGCCCGCGTCTAAAAATAGCGTTCGGGCACGTACCATGTCGGCATCGTCGCCGGGATTCTTAGATTTTTTTTGATTTACTAACAGTAAGTTGGTGTAGCCCTGACGTGCGGTATCGTAGCTGTGCCTGTCTGGGCATTGCCATTGATTCCCCGTTTGCGTCAGAGCTTGCTCGCACTTAGGACAAATAAGGTGGCTCATTAGGCTAGAAGGTTCTCTAGCATTTTTTCGTAAATGTCGCTCAGGGTGTTGAGGTCATCGGCGCTGACGTGTTCGTTCACTTGATGGATGGTCGCGTTAACAGGCCCTAATTCCACTACTTGCGCTCCTGTCGGCGCAATAAAACGACCATCGGATGTTCCGCCAGCGGTGGACAGTTCAGTGTCTCGGCCTGTCACATCTTTAATGGCTTTTACTGCGGCCTCCACTAAGGCACCGCTGTCGGTTAAAAATGGTTGGCCACTGAGGTTCCAGTTGATTTCGTATTCAACACCGTGCTTTTTTAGGATGACTTCAGTGCGTTCCTTCAGGATGTCAGCGGTTAACTCGGTTGAAAAGCGGAAGTTGAATACCACTTCGCAGTCGCCAGGAATGACGTTCGTTGCGCCGGTGCCTGAGTTGATGTTTGAAATCTGGAAGCTGGTGGCCGGGAAGAAGTCGTTGCCTTGATCCCATTCTTCGGCGGCTAATTCTGCCAGCGCCGGAGCAACCATGTGCACTGGATTATTGGCCAAATGAGGATAAGCCACATGACCTTGCTTACCTTTAACCGTGAGTACACACCCCAAAGAACCGCGACGACCATTTTTAATGACGTCACCAACGAGGGTGGTCGATGACGGTTCGCCAACCAAACACATGTCGATTTTTTCGTTACGGGCTTCCAGTGTTTCAACGACTTTTACGGTGCCGTTGTGTGCAGGGCCTTCTTCGTCAGCCGTGATCAAAAAGGCAATAGAGCCTTTGTGATCCGGGTGTTTTTCAACGAAGCGCTCAACCGCAATGATCATAGAGGCTAGTGAGCCTTTCATGTCAGCCGCGCCACGGCCGTGCAACATGCCATCAATAATTTTGGGCTCAAATGGCGGGTTGGCCCAGTTAGTTTCGGGGCCGGTCGGTACGACATCGGTGTGGCCAGCAAAACAGATCAAGGGTTTAGCGTCGCCTTTGCGAGACCAAAAATTATCGACTTCCCCAAAGCGTAGAGGTTCGTTATTGAAACCAAGCGCAGCGAGGCGTTCCATCATTAATGGTTGGCAACCTTCGTCTTCTGGCGTGACTGAATGGCGGGCTATGAGGTCACTGGCCAATTGTAGGGTGGGGGTCATGATAATTCCTGTTCTTATTCGGCGTCGCGTAAATTCGGGGTGATATAAAAGCGTGAATCATATCACAGGGCTAATCGCTGAGCTTACTAGAAGGCGTTACTGGCTTGCGATGTGAGCAGGGTGGCCATAATATGTAGGCATACTAAGTTATTGGAATAATTGGATTTTTCATTATGACTGAAGCCTTGAGCGCAGAACAATTGAACAAAGTAATGGACGAAGCCGACTTGCTAATTTCGCAGCAAGACGTTGAAGCTGCCCTCGATACATTGGCTGAACAAATTACTGCTCGTCTTTCTAAAGAGATGCCTGTGGTATACGCCATTATGAATGGTGGTTTAGTGGTGGCAGGGCAGTTGCTCACGCGTTTGAAATTTCCGTTAGAGCAAGGCTACATGCACGCGACACGTTATCGTGGTGATATTACGGCGCAGTCTGATTTACAGTGGCAAGCGCTGCCGTCAGTCCCGATGGATGGCCGTACGGTTCTTATTATTGATGATATTTTTGATGAAGGTTACACCCTTGAGGCGGTCATCAACGCGTGCAAAGCACAAGGTGCCAAAGAGGTCCTTACCGCCGTTTTAATAGATAAAGAGCACGACCGCAAAGCGCCGGGCATGTCCGTTGATTTTACTGGGTTAAAAGTTGAAGACCGCTACGTGTTTGGTTACGGCATGGACTACCGTGGTTACTGGCGTAATGCGCCGGGCATCTATGCGGTGAAAGGGCTTTAAAACCTAACGTACCCGATTTTTTGTTTCGCTTGTGAGAGCCTGTTTGTAAACCTTTTGTGAAGCCTTATTTTTTCGCAAGTTTCTACGGCAGGCTGCTTCTCATCGGCTACACTCTATCAAAGAGGTGGCCAAATATATGAACGTTCAGTTTATCAATCCCTTCATTGAAACGATCAACAACATCTTGGCAACGATGGCTCAGATGACGTGTGAACATGGAAAACCCTACCTCAAGGAAGGCGAAGCGCCGCTGGGTGTTGTTACGGGTATTATCCCCATGTCTGGAGACTCTATTCGGGGTTCTCTGGCGATAAGCTTCAATGAAAACACCATCATCAAAATAAGCAGTACCATGCTCGGGGAAGAGATCACCGAACTGGATGACACCTGTAAAGACCTCACTGGTGAGTTAACTAACATGTTGTCCGGTGGTGCGCGTAAGTTGTTGTGGGGGGAGGGTTATAACTTTGAAATGTCTACGCCAAAAATGATTACAGGTGAAGATCCCATCATGCACGGCATTGATGGGCCTGTAGTGGTTATTCCTTTCAGTACCAAAGCCGGTTCGTTTTTCATTGAGGTTGTGATTAGCAGTCGTTTACGTAAGGCCGAACTAGAGCACGCTTGATTTAACGTGCCCCTCCTTAACGAGCCTCATCCTGAAGTTTGATTTCACCTTTGTTATTGCTAGCGCAACATGAGTGATTCGATTTCTCTCCAGTTTGGAACAGTCTGTTGTTGTACAAAAAATGCCCTTGCAGTGTCATCAATCTGATGTAATATGACGAATCGTCAAAAATGACGGATCGTCATATTATGAATATTATTGAACAATCTTTTCATGAATTAAGCGCTAGCTTTCGTACTTTAGTGTCGCGCTTAACAGCCATATCATGTCCGCGAAGACAGCAGCTGCAATTCGTCGGTTCGATGAATACGGATTCGCACGGGTCAGGTTCTAAGCCGCTAGGCCGCGCTTCTTCTCATTCTGAAGGGCTGGATTGCGGAGGAGAGGTTACGAGCTTGGTAAAACCTATGCTGATGAAAGGTCTCGGGTCTACTTTGTGTCGGTCGGCAAAGCAGGAAGAGAAATGGCAGTTGCGTGAAGCGCGTCTGTTGGATCTCACTCAGGCCATAATCGATGAATCCGGTTTTGCTCACTTCAATATGGATCGTCTAGTGAAGGTTAGCGACGTATCGAAGGGGACGATTTACAACCACTTTTCCAGTAAAGAAGATTGCCTCGCCGCTTTTTGTGTTCGCGGAATGAGCCAATTGAGAGGTTTGTTTCAGCGTGCGTTAACGTTTAATGGCACGCCGCGAGAAATCGCACTGGCGATTCACTTTGCCTACCGTTTGCATCTTCAATTAAATCCAACCGTTTGCATGGCCTTAGTGACGGCACGTACGCCCAGCTTTGCAGAAAAAACATCCCCTGAGCGTTCTCAACAGATGAAAACCATTGATGGTGAACTCTTCTCAATGGCGTTTAAGGTCATTGATGATGCGATTAAAGCAGGGGAGTTGGAGTTACGGGAAGATCTTCCTGAAATTGTTATCACCTTCCTTAATTGGTCGATGTCGTATGGCATAAACATGCTGGCCAATACCGGGTTTGATCATTCAGTTAGCGACTATCTTGAAGAGCGCAATATCGCCTTGGTAGGAGCCAACGTGTTAATGGATGGTTTAGGCATGACCCCTTTATCAAAAGACTGGGATTACGCACGTACGTGGCAGCGTATCGCGGATGAGATCTTTGCTGAAGATATTTTACGAATAAACATACAAAAATAACTATGACTAATTCGGGAATATCCCGATGAATCGAGGGCACTAACATGCGGCGTATTGTAGAACACCTGGCAACAGAAAAGCCTTGGCTTGTGATCGGCTTCTTCGTCATTGCGTGTTTGGTTGCAGCGGCGGGGGGGAAAAACCTGTATTTCCGTGGCGATTATAAAATTTTCTTTGAAGACGGCTATGAGCCACTCAATGACTTTGAAGAAATGCAGCGGGTATTTAATAAAAATGACAATATTTCTATTTTGCTGGTGCCTGAATCGGGTGATGCTGTCGGGACAGAAGTACTGACGTTGATACAGGAGTATACCGAGCAAGCGTGGCAAGCCCCGTTCTCGAGCCGAGTAGACTCACTCTCGAATTATCAAAATACGTGGTCTGAAGAAGACGACATGATCGTTGAAGATATGGTCATGTATCCCGATGCATTAAGTGCCGATGACCTTGAAAAAATTCGATCAACCGCATTAGCTGAACCGTCATTGGCCGGACGAATTTTATCCCCGGACAGTAAAGTGAGTTTGATCAACATCACCCTGCAATTACCAGACGTTCAAGACAACACACAAAACGTTGCAGCGGTGGTTGAGTTTGTCACGAATTTAAGTGCTGAATTTAAACAACAATATCCCGATGTTGGTTTTTATCACACGGGTGTTATTCCAATGAATAATAGCTTTGCGACGGAAGGCCAAAAAGATATGTCGACACTCGTGCCGGCGATGTTGTTGCTCATTATTATTTTATTGGCCGTGTTACTGCGCAGCGTCTTAGCCATGATCTCTACGGTAATTGTGCTGGTGCTGACAATTATGGCAACCATGGGCCTGGCTGGCTGGGCGGGGTTCTTTTTATCAACGGGCACCATTAACGTACCTATTGTTATTTTAACCATTGCCGTGGCTGATTGTGTTCACGTAGTGGCGACTATGCAATATGCCCAACGCCAAGGAAAATCCCGGAAAGAGGCTGTGCTATACAGTCTGGATTTAAACTGGATGCCCATTTTTATTACCAGTGCGACAACGGCGGTCGGCTTTTGTACGCTGATGATGTCTGAATCCCCAGTGTTTGCAGACTTCGGTATTTTATCTGCCATGGGCGTGATGCTGGCTTATCTGCTTTCGGTGACTTTATTCCCAGCCATTTTGACTGTCATGCCGATAGGTGGAGGCAAACAGCAATCTGCGCAGTCTCCAAAGATGGAGCATTTTGCAAACTGGGTCATCATGAAGCAAAAGCCATTACTTATTTTTGGTGTATTGATCGTCGTCATAATGAGTGTGCTCGCTATGCGTAATCAGGTGAATGATGTGTCTACGGAGTACTTTGCTAAATCAACGCCGTATCGTCAGTCGGTGGATATGCAAAGTGATACTTTATCTGGCTCTCAATCTATCGATTGGGCGTTATACAGCGGCACAGAAGGCGGGGTCAGTGAACCTGCATTTATACAAACCATGCGCGATTTTTCTGCGTGGTTGGAAGTGCAGCCAGAAGTGGATCATGTGTCGTCGTTGTCCGATACCTTTAAACGCTTGAATAAAAACATGCACGGTGATGATCCAACCTGGTATCGCATTCCTGATGACCGTGAGTTGGCGGCGCAGTATTTGCTCTTGTACGAAATGTCATTGCCTTACGGCTTGGATTTAAATAATCAGCTCAATGTTGATAAATCATCCGCGCGTTTGGTTTCTGTACTGAAGAATCTTGGTAGCGTGGAAATCGTCGCGTTGGAAGATAGAGCGAAACTTTGGTTCGCAGAAAATGCACCAGACATTCGCATGGCGGCGGCGAGCCCAGGTTTAATGTTTGCTCATATTGGTGAAACCAACATGAAGAGCATGATGATGAGTATGTTTATAGCTCTCTTGATTATTTCTGGGATATTGGTCTTTGCTTTGAAGTCAGTGCGCCTTGGCATTATTAGCTTATTTCCGAACGTGACTCCGGCCTTGGTTGGTTTTGGTTTTTGGGCCTTTATCTCAGGTGAAATTAATCTAGGCTTATCGATTGTTAGCTCAATGACACTGGGGATTATTGTTGACGATAGTGTGCATTTTTTAAGTAAATATAAACGTGCTCGTCAAGATGGGATGACGACGGAAGATGCCATTCGATATTCGTTTGTCAGTGTGGGCCGCGCCTTGATCATTACAACCTTGGTGCTGGTACTTGGCTTCTCATTATTAGCCTTCTCCTCGTTCCGCTTGAATTCGGATATGGGTGTTGCGACGTCATTGATTATCTTTATTGCTTTGGTGATCGACTTCTTAATTCTTCCTCCACTCTTACTGTGGCTGGATAACGATAAAAATAAAGCCGAAACAGCGGCTAAACCTCTGACAGGAGAAAGCGCATGAAACTTATGATGACACTGCTCGCTGGTGCGGTATTAATGACTCAGCCAGTCTTTGCTGATGATGGTGGTCGTGGCTTAGAAATCTCAAAAGATCGTAAAACACGAGATACTGGCTGGGGCGATTCACAAGCAAATATGACGATGATTTTGCGTAATGCCCAGGGTGAAGAGTCCAAACGTAAAATGCGTTTGAAGAACTTCGAAATTTTGGACGATGGCGATAAAGGCTTAACTATCTTTGATGAGCCAAAAGATGTCAGTGGCACAACCTTTTTGAGTTTTTCACATATTGAAACAGCGGATGACCAGTGGTTGTATTTACCCGCCTTAAAACGTGTAAAGCGTATCTCTTCGCGCAATAAGTCTGGCCCGTTCATGGGCAGTGAGTTTGCGTATGAAGACATGGGATCATTCGAGCCTGAAAAGTATGAGTTTACCTATCTGCGCGATGAACCTTGTGCGCAAGACTTAACGTGTCATGTGATTGAGAGTGATCCAGTGGACCAGTTTTCTGGCTACACACGTCAGATTACTTGGTTAGATACTGAGCACTTACGCCCGGTAAAAACTGAATATTATGATCGCAAAAACTCACTACTAAAAACGTTAAAAATGAGTGAATGGCATGAGTACAAAGATAAGTATTGGCGCGCTGCTTTGATGACCATGCAAAATCATCAAAATGGTAAAAGCACGACGATTATCACTCATGAAATCACATTCGATAATGGTTTGAAGGACTCAGACTTTAGTAAAGCTGCGCTTAAGCGCGCGCGTTAATACGTTAAAAGATTGAGAGAGCAGTTATGAAAAAGTCATTATCACTGACCGTATTTCCATGTGCGCTGTTAGGGGCTTTATCAAGTGCGCCGAGCATCGCACTTGATTGGTCATTGGAAGCTGGAATTGAAGGGCGTCGTTTTATCGAAGAGGCGGCGTACCCCAAGCAGGTGGATGATCAATGGTCATTAAGTTTGCAGCCTGAAATGGTATGGGATTCTGAAGGTGGTAATGGCCGATTCACACTGACACCGTTTTATCGTTATGACCATGCAGATTCCGAACGAACTCATGCGGACATTCGTGAAGCCATGTACATGACCTGGGATGGCCAATGGGAGGTGCGTGCAGGTATAGGGCGCGTTTTTTGGGGTGTCACAGAATCGTTGCACTTAGTGGATGTGATCAATCAAACCGACTTGGTAGAATCGTCTGACGGAGAAGAAAAGTTAGGTCAGCCCATGGTTCAGGCTATGTGGTATGGCGACTCAGGTACGTGGGAAGCGTTTGTGTTGCCGGGATTCCGTGAGCGTACGTTTCCGGGGGAAGAAGGCCGGATGCGGTTTCCTTATGTTGTCGAAGAGGAAGCGTTATACCAAGCCAATGCGGAAGAGCGACACACCGATCTTGCGTTACGTTGGTCTAACACCTTTGAGTTAAGCGGTTATTCGCTTGATCTCTCGACCTCTGTATTTCGTGGCACATCGCGTGAGCCACTCTATGTTCCGAACCTTGCCATCGTCGGTACTGAGCCAGTGGTGACCGGTTTGACGGCTTTTTATCCCATGCAAAATCAAATCGGTGCAACGGTGCAATTCGCTCCAGAAGGCTGGCTGCTGAAAGCTGAGCTTTTGCATCGTGATATTCAAATTGAAGAACTGGGTGGCACTGAAGTAAAAGATCAAACTGCCGCGGTCACTGGGTTTGAATACACTGTTGTTGGGCCTATGGATACCGCGATTGATTTAGGCTTACTGCTTGAGTATCAATACGACAGCCGTGGTACCGATGCACTTGCTCAGAATGATGTGTTTTTAGGAACGCGCTTTGCGTTTAACGATATGGCTTCAAGTGAAATTTTGGCTGGGATTACTCAAGACCTTGATGACACCGCAAGCTTTTTCTTTTTGCTGGAAGGGACGACGCGCCTTAATCCATCAACCACTATGGACGTTACCTTGTTTGCCGTAGAGGCGGGCACTGACGATCCTTTGTCGGCTTTCCGACGGGATGACAGCGTTGAGGTTGGTCTTAATTTCTACTTCTAACGACCTAAACGACGATGCTTAGGTTGAGTTAAAGCTACTGACTATTGATTGACCCCTGCCTCAACTCAATGTGTGAGACATAAGTTGGGGCACTTTACTGACTATTTGTCGATTCCTAACAATTTGTCGATTGCAGTAAAGAAGGGTTAGGGTCTATGTTCTATCGAGTCAAGACTGATTATCATTCAAGTGTGGTCAGTGTTTATCCTTTATAGAGCTGCCCGCGATTAACTAATTCATGCGTATTTTGATGCTAACAGCGTAAAAATTGCCTCTGGGTTTCTATCATCACGCGGAGCTACTATTTTGATTCGCTTGTCTGCTTCATCCTCTTTTAGGTTCAATCACCGTGCATGGGCAGCCATAGCACTGCCTGTCATGCTGGCAAGTTGTTCTACTTTCACAGGAACGCAACACACCTCTGTGCCCGATTTACCGACCATGCCTGCAACCTTCACCGAAGCTAGCGGTGAGCTTCCCTCGGTGAATTGGTGGGTAAGCTTTAATGATTCAACCTTAGATGCTTTGGTCGAGAAGGCACTGGCGAATAACTACAGTCTTAAAGCAGCAAGTGCGCGTGTTGAGCAAAGTTTAGCCTCGCTACGAGGAAGTCGCAGTGACTATTACCCAACGGTAAACGCCGAGTTGGGGAAGTCACGTCGCTGGAATGAAGATGACACCACCACATCGCAATGGTCTGGTGGTTTAACCGCCAGCTATGAGCTGGATTTATGGGGCAGTATTCGTGCGAATGCTCGCCAGTCAGAATTTACCGCCGATGCGACTGTGGCCGCTTATCGAACGCTGGCGAATACCGTGGCTGGGCAGATGACCACGTCCTGGCTTGGTTTACGAATGCAAAGTGAAAATCTTATTTTACTTGAGCGACAGCGTGATCGTTTGACCACGGCGTTAACAGTCATAGAAGGTCGTAAGCGCAGCGGTCAGGCAGCGTTAACGGACGTATGGCAACAGCAAAAATTGGTTGAATCGATTAATGTCGACCTTCAATCTGCCAAGGCTGAACAGGCTATTTATTTACAACAAATTAATTTGTGGAGTGGACAAGCCGATGCTGTTGTTTCAGACGATACGCTTAATAGCCTGACGACCTTACCTCAATTACCTGACAATCAATCAGGCGTCTCTCTAGAGGCATTAAAGGCACGGCCAGATGTTCAACAAGCTTTCTATCAGCTCCAAGCGGCAGGTGCTGGTGTGGCTGCTGCGGTTGCGAATCGTTATCCGCGATTTACCTTGTCGGCGTCTTACACTGGCGAAGACAGTGAGTTAAGCCAAGTGTTTGATAACTGGGTGGCTAACCTTGCTGGCTCTTTGGTATTGCCTTTGATTGATGGTGCTCAGCGTCGTGCTGAAGTGTCACGACAAAAAGCGCTAGAAGCTGAAGCCGTCGCTAATTACACGCAAACTGTATTGGAAGCCGCGCAAGAAGTTCAGGAAGCCTTGGTGGTGGAAGACCGTTATGTCCACACCGCACAAAGCCTGAAAGATCAATTAGACCTCGCCCGCAAAACTTTGCAGTTACAGGATATGTACTACGCGCGCGGTCAAATTGATTTTCTTGACCTACTTAATGCGCAGCAAGAATTACTCGCATTAGAAAAACAGTATCTTACCGCTCGTTGGAGCCTAATTCAGGCTCGCATTCAGTTATACAAAGCCGTTAGTCATGGTCAGTTTGGAGAAACAGAATAATGAACGCAGGCAATAAAAATATGATACTAGCGTTAATCACTCTGCTTATCTTAGTGGCTGGGGTATACGCTTTTAAAATCATTAATGAAACCGCGCCAAAACCCCAGAAAGTAAAACCAGAGCAGGTTGCTCGATTAGTGGATGCCATTGATTTACAGAAAGAATCTTCACGCCCGAGCTGGAGTGCTGGTGGCAGTGTCATGGCGGCCCAAAGCGTTGATTTAGTCGCACAAGTAAGCGGCGAGATTGAGTTATTAGCACCAGAAGCGGTTCCCGGTGCCGTGCTTAAAAAAGGCACCTTGCTGGCGCAGTTAGATAAAACGAATTATCAGTTAGCGTTACGGGAAGCCGAAGCCGCGTTAGCCCAAGCAAAAGCCGCATTAGCCATAGAGCAAGGGCAAGTATCACTGGCACAAGCTGAATATGATTTATCTGGCGTTGAGCTTAGTGACTCTGATAAATCACTGGTATTACGAAAGCCACAATTACAAGCAGCAGAAGCCGATATTGCCGCCGCACATGCCGCTGTTGATCAAGCAAAAGCGAACTTAAAACGTACCGATATTCGCATGCCATTTGATGGCCAAGTTCAATCTCGTAGTTTAAGTACAGGCAGTTATGCGACTGCCAGCAGCGTTTTATTCTCTGTCGTGTCGACAACGGAATATTGGATTGAAACCAAAGTGCCACGCAGCTTTTTAGAACAGCTGGACACTCAATATCCTGTGACCTTATCGCATACGTCTTGGCACAATAAAACGCGTCTTGCGGATGTTTTAAATGTATTGCCTGCGGTGGATAGCGGTGACCGACAAGCCAGAGTGATGCTGTCACTTAAGGATCCACTTGGTTCATCGTCAGGGCCAAAAGTACTGGTGAATGATTACCTCAATGTCACCTTGTATGGACGCGCTTCAGACTCTTCGTACGTGATTGCTCGTCAGCATTTAAATGACAATAATACCGTCTGGGTTGTGGTCGATAATAAACTGGCGTTACGCGAGGTTGAGGTTGATTACGCGGGACGTAATAAAGCATGGATAAGTGCAGGACTTAAGGCTGGCGATAAATTATTAGTCAGTAAAGTCGATGCTGCAGTGCCAGGATTGTTAGTACGCATTGCTGACAGTGAAGGAGCTGCTCAATGAGTCAATACAGCAGAGGAAAAGGTGGCCCGATTGCGTGGATGGCACGGCATGGCGTGGCTCCTAATTTGTTGATGGCTTTTTTAATTGTCGGCGGTTTTTTGATGTCGATGGTTATTCGTAAAGAATTTATTCCCAACACCGATGCCGACATGGTAATCGTACAAGTTGCTTACCCTGGTGCTACTCCATCAGAAATGGAACAGGGCGTTGTTCTGCCAGTAGAAAACGAATTAAGTTCGTTGGATGGTTTTGCGGAGATTACTTCAACCGCGGCAGAAAGTTCTGCAATCGTTCGCGTTGAATTAGAGAATGGCGCTGACCGGCAGCAAGCGTATCAGGATATTCAGCAAGCGGTGAATAACATCACTACCTTTCCGGCGGGTATTGAGCGGCCTGTGGTCAGTATTGCTAGCCACAGTCGTGAAGTCATGGAATTGGTCTTACTGGGGCCACTCAGTAAATTTGAAATGAAAAAACTGGGTGAGCAAATTCGAGAGACTTTTCTTGATGCCCCCGAGATTTCAAAGGTTGAATTAAAGGGTATCCCGGCCGAAGAAATTCATATTGAAATTAAGCAAGCTTCACTCGAAGCATTGGGCTTAACCTTGCAAGACGTGGCGAGCGTCATTGGTAGTGATGCCATCGAGCAAAGCGCGGGTACCGTTCGTACCAGCGGTGGTGATATTTTATTAACCTTAGATAACCGCGCTTACTGGGCTGAAGATTTTCGTGATGTACCGGTCGTCTCAGGTGAAAGTGGTGTGTTGGTGCGCTTAGGTGATGTCGCGACCATTACTGAAGGTTTTAGTGATTCAAATCGACTGGTGACGTACAACGGTCAAACGTCGTTAGGGTTTGATATTTATCGTACCGAGAATCAAACGCCGCTTACGGTAACTGAAGCGGCGTATCGTCAACTTGAATTAATTTATCCAACATTGCCGCCTCAAGTTGAGATGATCGTCACTGACGACGATGGAAAAACCTACAACGAGCGGGTCGGCTTACTGCTTAAAAACGCGGCTATTGGTTTAATTTTAGTGCTCGTGCTGCTCAGTATATTTTTAGAATATCGTCTCGCATTTTGGGTGACGATGGGTATTCCTACTGCGTTTCTTGGTTCGCTCTTATTAATTCCGGCAGCGGATGTATCGATCAATATGATCTCCATGTTTGCTTTTATTGTGGCACTGGGGATTGTTGTTGATGACGCCATTATTGCCGGTGAAAATATTTTTGAACACATGCAGCAGGGGATGGCGTTTGAAGACGCTGCCGTGGCTGGTGCTCGTGAAGTAGCCGTGCCTTTGGCCTTTGCTATCTTAACAAATGTGGCTGCTTTTCTTCCTTTATTAGCGTTACCCGGCATGATGGGTAAATTGTTTATTGCCATCCCGATTGTGGTTATTAGCTGCTTTATTATTTCTTGGATTGAAGCACTCTTTATTTTGCCAACGCACTTGGCGAACTTAAAGAAGAAATCGAAAGATGCTCCGTTGAATATTCTTGAAAGAATTCAACGTGCTGCGGATAAACGTTTAGGGCATTTTATTCATACTCAATACAAGCCCGCGTTGGATTGGTCGGTCAAGTACCCAACGATTACGGTGGCTATTGCAGTATTCTTTTTAATGATTGCCTTAGCATGGCCTGCCAGTGGCCGTATGGGCTTTAGCATGTTTCCTCGTATTGAAGGTGAGTTTGTGGTGGCGACGGTTGAGTTGCCATCCAATGCGCCTATGTCTCAAGCGTTGGATATTCGTGAAAAAGTTGAGCAAAGCTTAGTCAAAGTCGTTGCGCCTTATGAACAAGACGGCGCGCAATTTTTATTAAGCATTGAAGGTGACATTAACGGCAGCAGTGTTGAAATTGAAGGCCGCATGGTGGATTCCGATTTGCGCCCAATGCCAGCCAGCGCATTGGTTGATTTATGGCGAGCAGACATTGGAGAATTGTCGGGGGTTCGTAGTTTAACCTTTGATTCTGAACGTGGTGGCGGCCCGTCAGGAGGGGCTGGCTTAACGGTCGAATTACGAGGCAGCCGCACTGAAATATTGGAACAAGCCAGTGCCGAAATGGCAGCAGCCATGGCTGAAATTAGTGGAGTTCAAGATATTGCCAATGGCTTTAACAGTGGTAAGCCCGAGTGGGATGTTGAGTTAACAGAAATGGGGCGCAGCCTTGGCCTTGAGTCATCGGCTGTGGCAGCACAAATACGTGCGTCGATTTATGGTGCTCGTGCATTACGTCAGCAACGTAATACCAGTGAAGTGACGGTGCTTGTTCGTTTACCCGAGGATGAACGAAGTCGTGCGGCGGATATTGAGCGCTTACTGATACTGACACCTTCGGGCAGTTATGTGCCACTCTCTGAAATAGCGACGTTGCGTAAAGGCACTTCGCCGTCAACCATTTCTAGGCGTGATGGTCGTCAGATTGTTAATGTCACCGCCAACATTGAACCGCGAGAGCAAAATACCGCCGTCATGAATTTATTGCGCACAGAGGTATTTCCAGAGCTTTCTGCGCGTTATCCCGGTATAGATTTGGGTTTCCAAGGTAGGCAAGCAGAGACGGCGGATACCATGTCGTCGCTGCAGTTGTATGGCATCTTTGCGCTCTTGTTGATTTATGTGCTGCTGGCAATTCCGTTCCGTAGTTACTCTCAGCCTTTGCTCATTATGATTGTGATTCCCTTTGGTGCAGGTGGAGCCATGCTGGGTCATATTTTGCTGGGTTATGGCTTAAGTATCATGAGCATTATGGGCATTGTGGCGTTGGCGGGCGTGGTTGTGAATGACAGTTTAATACTTGTAGATTACGCCAACCGTTTGCGTCGCCGTGATGGCTTACATGGTAAAGAAGCGATTGTGCTTGCTGGAGTAAGGCGTTTTCGCCCCATTTTACTGACCACTTTAACCACGTTTGGTGGCCTTGCTCCAATGGTGTTTGAAACGTCACGCCAGGCGCAATTTATTACGCCAATGGCGGTGTCTTTAGGCTTTGGTATTTTATTTACGACCTTTATTTGCTTATTGGTACTGCCAGCGCTGTATGTGATTTTGGTCAGTATTCAGGAGAAGCTAGGCATCGGTGAGAGTGCGAACCCTGCCGAGGCAGCAGAAGAGGCCAGCGCTCACTCTTAAAGTAGATTGGGTTAGTCGTTGGGATTGGGTTAGTAGATAGCGTCGCGGCTTTTGTTGCGGCGTTGTGCTTTACGCTTAGGAATGGCGACGCGAAATGCAACGCCTGCCTTGGTTTCTTCGAGTGTGATATCGCCCTTCATACGATGATGGACGATATTATAAACAAGGTGCATACCTAGCCCTGTTCCGCCTTTGCCGCGCTTGGTTGTAAACAGGGGCTCAAATATTTTAATTTGAGCTTCTTCGCTTAAACCAACGCCATTATCAGTGTAGAGCATTACGATGTTGTCGCGGTCTTCGCCCACTTTGATAGTAATGACGCCTTCTTCTATATTCACAAAACCATGATTTAACGAGTTCATGATCAGGTTGGTTAGAATTTGGTTAATGGCCGACGCTGATGCTTGTATTGAAATACTTTCAGGGCAATCAATCGTTACTTGATGTTGAGTGTGGCGTAGGGTCGGGGTGAGGCTATACACCAACTCTGAAATCGTATCCTTAATGTTAATCCACTCACTGTCGTTGCCAATCTGCCCTGCAGACACTTCTTTAAAGCTTTTCATGAGTTCACTGGCGCGACGTAGATTCTGCTTCAGCATATCTAGGCTTTCACTGACGGCATGAATCTGCTGAGTGGATTCTTCACTGAGATCTGCACCTAGACTTTGCTTCAGATCTTTAAGGTCGTTACGCAGGCAAGATTCCATAGTTAAACAGAGGCCGAAAGGGGTTTCAATTTCATGGCCGATGGCAGCAATCATTCCGCCGAGTGCAGACAGTTTTTCTGATTCAATTAACTGCCCTTGAGTGGCGTTAAGATCATCGAGAGTTTGGTTTAAGCGCTGAATCGTTTCGGATAAATGTTGGGTGCGCTCCTCTACGCGCTCTTCAAGCTCGGCATTGATTACGCTTAGCTGTTGCTGTGTGCGTTTATTGCGCAGTAATTCGTCTAACAGTTGCTCGTTTAAGTTATTAAAGGCGATCTGCAATTGATCGATCTCGTCACCGTGTTGGCTTACTTGTACTGGAATCGAGTCATGAATCCCGAGTTTCAATTGTGATTCAATGCCGCGCGCCAGCGTCGTTACTCGCTGGGTAACAATACGGTAAACCACCAAGGCTAGTGTGACAGCGAGTGAAAACAGAACGATGAGTAGGGAGGTCAAATACGGAATGGCATTAACCACGGAATTTCTAAGCACAACGGATTCATCAATACTGAGTTCTAACGTACCAATACTATTGCCTTCGTAATCAAGAGGAATCAGAGTGACTTTCGTGTGGTAAGGGCGTACGCCGACTTCAACACTGAGTGACGAATGGTCGCTAGCACGGGCATAGTTTACATCGCCGCGTGCTTGAATACCGGTAAGAATGTACTTGAGCTGTTCGCGGTCGTATTGCCATACCGCGTGAGCAACAGGGCCAATGTAGCTGTTGCGAATATCATCCGATCTTTCTTGGTGGCGTTGGCTCTGCTGTTGGTAAGTCCAAGTAAATAGTAGGGCACCCGCAATGCCGCCGACAAATAACGACGTAATAATAAAGTGGATAAATATGCGGCGCACAACTGAGTTGTTGTATTTCAGTGTTAGCTCACGAAATTTTATAAACACAGTGCTCTCTTGTTATCGAAACTTTAGTCGAGTTGGCCATAGAACAGGGTATGAACTTTGTTATTCTGCTCTCAGCTTCTTATTCTCGGGTTCGTACTATCAGGCTCGTATTATCAGGCCCTAGTCCTTTAGAATGAGAATATAACGAATCATCGTAAACACTATAAAGTATAGGTGATCTTTTGAATGAATACAGAGAAGTGTGTCTTATTACATGAGTTCAGACAGGCGTATTGACATGGACGATTATTAGGCCACCTCTGATGATTGAATTAATCAGAGGTGCCTAAGTATTGTTTGAACCGCGACACACTGTCAGCAGCCCGCCGTCTACTATTAACCCACTGAAGCAAAGCGAGACTTCATGGCGCTGTAATACAGCACCGGAATAACGATCAATGTCAGCAATGTAGAGACTAAAATACCGAAGATCAATGAAATAGCGAGGCCATTGAATATCGGATCATCAAGTATGAAGAAAGCACCAATCATTGCCGCAACGCCGGTTAATACTATGGGCTTAGAGCGCACCGCCGCAGAATTAATAACCGCATCTTCAAATCGTACGCCTTCGTTCACTTGTTGATTAATAAAATCGACTAACAAGATCGAGTTACGCACAATGATGCCAGCCAAAGCGATCATGCCAATCATGGATGTCGCGGTAAATTGTGCCCCAAATAATGCATGGCCCGGCATCACCCCAATAATAGTAAGTGGGATAGGCGCCATGATGATTAATGGCACAAGATATGATCGAAACTGCCCGACAACAAGTAAGTAAATCAGGATCATACCTACACCATAAGCGATGCCCATGTCGCGAAAAGTTTCATAGGTGATTTGCCATTCGCCATCCCACTTCATCTCAATAGTATCGGCCATAGGAGGTGATTGAATAAACCATTGTGTCCAGTCGAGGCCGTTATCGGCAAGATTGAATGACATATCGAATAAGCCGTAGAGTGGGCTATCAAGATCACCCGCCATATCCGCGGTGACAAATACCACAGGCTTAAGATTCTTATGATAAATCGTCTTTTCGATAATCGTTTCTTCTAATGAAACAAGGTCAGCAATGGCAATATCACGCCCATTATTTGCTTGTACTCTGATTGTTAACAAATTAGCGAGGCTGGTTTTATCTCCTTCGGGCAATTCAAGCCGAATTGGCAAGGGGTATTTATGCTGACCCGTATGCAGGTAGCTAACATCTTCGCCGCCAAGGGCCGTGTTAATTGCTTGCACGACACTGGCTTGAGTGACACCTAGGTGTGCCGCTCGCTGGCGGTCGACTCGAACGATCCACTTTTCTTGATCGGCCTCGATCATATCATCTACATCGACAATATCATCTGTGTTGCTAAATTGAGCACGCAGCAATTTCGCCGCTTCAATTTGTTGTGCGTAATCAGGGCCATAAATTTCAGCGACGATAGGTGCCATGACCGGAGGGCCGGGCGGGACTTCAACAATTTTCACGTTGGCATTCATGCGTTCGCCAATCGCTTGTAATGGGTCACGCACCGAGAGCGCAATAATGTGGCTTTGACGATCGCGTTCGTCTTTATCAACTAGGTTGACTTGAATATCGCCTTGATGAGGTAAGCTGCGTAAATAATATTGGCGAACCAGTCCGTTAAAGTTGATGGGCGCTGCTGTGCCTGCGTACATTTGTACGTCGCGAATCTCAGGCACTTGCATAAGCTCTTCAGACAGCACCTCCAATACGGCTATGGTTTGTTCTACCGGTGTTCCTTCTGGCATATCGACAATGATTTGAAATTCAGACTTATTATCGAAGGGCAGCATTTTCATAACAACCGCCGTAAATGCAGGAAGAGATACGGCTAATAGAATGAGGACAGTGATTCCAGCAAACAACAAAATACGTTTTTTAACAGCGTTCTTTCCTTCAATAAACGGACGCATGATAGCTTCAAATAACCGCTGTAATTTATTATCGCTTTGATGCCCTGTGGCGTTCACTTCGTGGTGATGCGTTGCCGTTTTACTAAGCAGTTTGTATGACAACCAAGGCGTGACGACAAACGCAACCACGAGTGATATCACCATTCCCATGGAAGCATTAATGGGAATAGGGCTCATGTATGGACCCATTAACCCGGTCACAAATGCCATTGGCATCAGCGCAGCGATCACGGTGAATGTCGCAAGAATAGTCGGGCCGCCCACTTCATCGACCGCCGCAGGAATCACATCTTCGAGTTGCGTATCGTCTTTTTTATTTCTTTTTTGCAGGTGGCGATGAATATTTTCGACCACGACAATGGCATCATCCACAAGTATGCCGATTGAAAATATCAACGCAAAAAGAGAAACGCGGTTAAGGGTAAAGCCCCATACCCAGCTGGCGAATAATGTGATTGCTAAGGTAATAAAAATAGCACCCCCGACGATAACAGCTTCGCGCCAACCCATCGCAGCCAGAACTAAAACAACAACAGCAGCTGTTGCGAACAATAACTTTGCAATTAATTTATCTGATTTATCTTTGGCGGTGATGCCATAATCTCGGGTGATGTCGACGCTGATATTCGCAGGAATTAGGCGGTTTTTTAGTGCGATTAATCGCTGCTCAATACTTTGGGTAATATCGACGGCGTTCATGCCAGGCTGTTTTGCAATAGCCAACGTAATGGCCGCTTGGCTGTGCTGCATATCAATTGTACGGTGGTAAACATATTGCTCTGGTATATCAGCTGATAGCGATATATTTGCCACGTTGTCTAAGTAGACAAGGCCATTATTATTCTGTCCAACCACTAACAGGCCGACTTCTTCCTCGGAGTGTAAAAACGCCCCCGTTTGAATTTGAATAACTTCGTTGTTTTGTATTAATGACTGTTGATGACCACCAACGTTTGCGCTTAATAGCGCATTGCGAACGTCGCTAAAGACTAAACCATGTGCATTCATTCGTGCAGGATCAATCTCTACATTTAGTACATCAGACTGAGCCCCGATGCTATAGATGTCTCGAGTTCCGGGTATTTTCTTTAAGTCGGTTTCTAAGGTGTGCGCAATGGCCGTGAGGTCGTTGGCAGATACTAGGGGGTCATCACTGTGAAGGGTAATACTCATAATGGGAACATCATCAATGCCCATCGGTTTAATCACCGGTGACATCACCCCAAGGTTGGCAGGAAACCAATCATTATTACTGTAGATTTGGTTGTATAGATTAAGTAGAGCGTCTTGGCGTGGAACGCCCACCTCAAAGGCGACCGTTAAAATGGCTTGGCCGGGCTGACTGATCGAGAAAATATCATCAACGCCTTTAATTTCTGACATCACTTGCTCAGCGGGTATGGCAACTAATTGCTCGACTTCACGTGCACTGGCGCCGGGAAAACCAATAAACACATTCGCAAAGGTGACATCGATTTGAGGTTCTTCTTCTTTTGGCGTCACCATGATGGCGAAAAAACCCAACAATAAACCGAGCAATGCGAGCAGTGGCGTGATCGCTGAATTTTGAAACGCTCGCGCGGTGTGCCCTGCAATGCCTTGTTTTGATGTCTGCTCAGAAGTGGAAGGGTTAGGAGGTGGCATGGAAGAGCTAGGTTGAGTCATCGTTATTCTCCTTGCTCAGCAGCGATATTAGCTAATTGCTCTAACGCATTGGTATTGACCCTATCACCTGTGTGTAACCCAGACAGAACTTCATGCCATGTTTGGTTATCGCGAACAAAGGTATTGCCAAGTCTTACTTGTCGTAAAAAAACACGGTCGTTCGTGTGAACATAAACCGCCGTGAGTTCACCTCGACGCATGACCGCTTGAGCAGGCAGTGCAATTCCTTCACGGGTACCTGTTGTTATAGTTACTTTTATCCATTGCCCTGGGATCACTTTAGTGGCGGCGTCGGAGGGCAGCGTCGCGCGTAAACGAACACTATGCACTTGAGGATCGGCGAACGGAAACAGGGTGGTTTCTGTTGGGGAATAGGTTGCTCCATTAATCGTCAGATCAAGGCTGCTTTCGGATGTATATTGACTGGCTAGGTACTGTGGCAAATTAACCACGGCTCTCATGGCGCTGGGCTGGTAACCACTCATTAACGGTTGTCCTTGGGAGACCAACTCCCCGACCTCAACAAAACGTTCCGTAACAACGCCAGCGTAGGGTGCAATGACTCGGGTGTAGGAAAGCTGAGCTTGGGCTTGAACTAGAGACGCACTGATCGCTTGAGCATTCGCTGCAGCGCTTTTAGCTTGAGCAAGCGCACGATCATATTCGCCCTTCGATAAAGTACCTTGCTTATGGAGGCGGGTGTTTCTTGTTAATGTCGTTTGCGCATCATCGTTAAGTGCTTCGGCTTGGGCTAATGAAGCTTCTGCTTGGGCGACGGCGGCTTTTTGCTGGATGTTATCAATTTCAACAAGCAGGACTCCTTCTGTTACCGCCTGATTAACATCGCCGTAAATGGCTTTGATTACCCCGTTAGTTTGGGCGGAAATTGTGCCTGCGTTCAGTGCTTCAATTGTTGCATCTAGGGTATAGGTTTGCGGGATCGCTGTGGTCGTAATAGTCAGCTCATCCGCTAAACTGGGTTGTGCGTTCAACAGAAGTCCTAAAGCTAAGGTGTTTAGAACGAGAATTTGAAATCGTTGTTGAGTGCGCATATTGACCCCTGTTTGTTATTGCTCAGACGTGTGTTGTTCTAAAGGATGTTTTTACTTGCATTATAACTATCTGGTAATATTCTAATGTAGGAATTCGATTTCCGCAACGCTACTTTTTAACCTTGGCTTTACCAAGGTTTCCTTGGCGAAGGAGGTGTTCACAAATTGATGTTAATTAAGGGTAAGAGTAGCGCTTTTCTGAAATCGCGAGTTGATGTGGGTCTAGAATGTGGGCTACGCCTTTGTTAAGGAACCCTAAGAAAGTACGTCTACTGGCGTTAACCAAGCGTCTGGCAGGGCAGGCCAGCTGGAGTCTGCGGCATCTGTTGAACTAGGTAGGCAAGACACTTCAATGCGTTGGCCATTCATCTCAAAGCTTAAATAGTAGGCATGCAAGTAAGCTCTGTCGGCGTCGGTTCCACCATAGCGAGTGTCGCCATGAATCGGGGCGCTGATGCTTTTCATGGCAACCCGCAGTTGATGCGTTTTGCCTGTGGATGGTTTGAGCAAATAGAAGCGAGTCTTTTCGCTGTCATCGTAATGGCTCACAAACTGAGTAATGGCTGGGTTGGTGAGTGTGCGTGCGAGTTTCCAACAGCCGTTTCGGGCTTTTTCCATGTCGCCTTTGATCCAGCCCTGTTTTTTGATGGGCTTTCGAGCTGATACAGCGAGGTAATATTTACCGACGGTGCGGTCGGCGAATTGGGCACTAAGGTGCGCGGCGGCTTCTGCTGAGGTGGCGACTAATAGGATGCCCGAGGTGACCTTATCAAGGCGGTGCACAGGCCAGAGCTTTTGGTCGAGCTGGCGCTCAGCGTTGGCGATAAAGCCGGTGATGTTATTTTCACTGTGTATGCTGGCACCGCTGGGTTTGTTGAGGGCGATCCAGCCATCACCTTGCGCAATAATTGTCGGCTCATTTGCGTGGTTGGTGGTGTGAGCTACAGCGTCAAAGTCGCTCATTAGCGAGGCTCTTGCTCCATCAATGTCAGTAAGCGGCGGACAAGGGCTTCAAACAGTTCGGCTTGTTCATTACCGGTTTCGGCGCGGAGGCTGTACATCAAACTCTCGATTTCAGAGCGTGACATATATTTCACCGTGACGGGATTGGTCATTATGGGTTCCTTTTACTCTTTTGAATCAGAAACGGTAGCTTAATAATAGGTTGCCAAGAATCGGAGCAGGCGGGGTGTTTGTTCCTGTCGCAATGCGGTTTTCCATGCGGTAATCACGAGTATCACGATAGGTTGCTGCAACATCAATCGTGATGGCGCGGTATTGCCAGCCTGTCCCGAGCTGCCAGCCCCAGCCGTTGAATATTTGCGGATTTTTACGACCATCACGCTCGACCTTGATGACTTCGCGGTGCCATGCTGGGCCGGTGTAGATACGGAAGCCTGGGTTCGCTAGGCCGTAGCCCATAAGTAGTTGAGTCTCATAGCCCCAGAAGGATACGTCGTCATCATCTTGGTTGTAGATTATAAATCGCGAGCCGTGATAGTTATTCTGTGGAAACTCGGCCATCAGTGTGACGCCGGTATGACGACCATCGGGCATATAGTCCGGGGCAGGGTGGACGTCATAACGCAACATACCAATACCCAAACGAAAGTTGGTCGGCTCGGATGATGCCGTTTCAGCAGCCGAGACTGGTGCGAAAACGGAAGCAGTAAGTAACAGCAAAAATGCAGGAATTATGGCGCGCATCATTGAATGTCCTGAGTGAATTGCGGGAAGGCTATCCCACTGCCAGTTAACTGGCAAGAGTCTTGAAAGTAAGCTTAAAGAATTACGTAATACTGTTAATCACGCAGAGAATAGCTGCCTCCTTGAAAACGAGGAGGTAAACTCTCTCAATTAAACTAACGATTCAGTGGTTTGTATGGAATGCCGAATGGGTTGTGGCGCTTGCTGCATTGCACCATCGATTACGTCTCCCATCCCAGGTATGCCTAATGGTAAGGCCGCAGGACAGCGCTGCGTGCAATTAGGGGACGATAATTTATGTTTGATTTTTGGTCAGCCGGAACGTCCGCAAGTGTGTCTGAACTTTCAAGCGGATGAAGGTACTTGTGGGAAAGATAACGCAACGGCTTTTAGCAACTTGGTTTACCTAGAAGACATCACCCATGTATAAACTGGTTTTCTTTGTTCCAGAATCGCACCTAACTGAAGTTAAGAATGCGGTATTTGCCTCAGGGGCAGGGCGCATCGGCGATTATGAACATTGCTGCTGGCAAGTGCTGGGAGAGGGGCAATTTTGTCCTTTGCCGGGAGCCGATCCTCATCTGGGTGAGATCGGTACATTAGAAACCGTCGCTGAGTACCGTGTGGAGCTGGTATGCACAGACGATTTGATCAGAGATGCAGTGTCCGCGATGAAACAAGCCCACCCTTATGAAGAGCCTGCTTATGATGTGTGGCGATTAGAGGTATTTTAACTGCGCTGCTTTAATTTAATCATGCCCGGCGTCTATCGCCATATCAGGGGTGATGTTAAAGACATGCGGGCCAGGTTGGTTGGCCAGAAACAAGCGTAACGTCTCGGTTACTGTAGGAAAGGCTATCTCATCCCACGGAATATCTTCAGGGCTGAATAACTCAACCTCTAAACTCTCTTCCCCAGATGAATACTCAGGTGTTGGCAACTCCGCCAAAAAGAACATATGTACCTGGCTGATATGCGGCACGGTAATGACGCTGTATAGGCCGTTTAACTTAACGGTAGCGTTGGCTTCTTCTTGTGTTTCTCGTAAGGCGGCGTGTTCCGTAGACTCGCCATTTTCCATAAAGCCTGCCGGAAGCGTCCAGTAACCTTTGCGTGGAGAAATTGCACGTTTACAGAGCAGTATTTTGCTTTGGCAAACCGGAAGAGTTCCGGCGACAATGCGAGGGTTGTCATAAAAGATAATATCGCAGGCGGTGCACATATTGCGGTGTCGATTGTCACCGGCGGGAATGGCCCACGTAATGTCAGCGCGACATTGGCTGCAGTATTTCATAAATGGCCCCACGATTAAGTCTGTGTTACTTCAATGTTAATTCCGGGGGCCAGTATAAAGAATCAGCTCGTTGCCTGCATATTAAAAGGCAGTACGGTGGCGCTTTCAGCGGAACTCAATGACAGTAATTCATCGTCTAGCGGCTCACCAATCGCAGCGTTTAGCGTTTGACGCATGGTGTATAGCGAGTCATGCATCATCTTGGATATGCGTACACAGGCACCGAGTGGATTACCGGCTTTACGGCGCTCCATATCAATTTGAAACTGCAAGCCGCGCAAACGACGTTGACAAGATTCAGGCGCATCGGCGATGGTCTCTTCAATCAGTGTCATACGCAGGCGCTCCAGAGTTTCTGGATCTGTTTTCGCCAGGCGAACCATTTCATCAAATGTTGGCATTTCCACGGCTAAGTACCTCTATCTAGGCCCTTTATCGCCCATGCTTTCATTTAAGCGTGTGTAAAAGGACGGATGGATCAGGGCAATATTTGCAAAGTTCGAAATCTAGTCTACCCCATGAAGAGTGCGTCAAACATCCAGCGCTCAATTGTTTAACCTGTCTAACTAACTGAAATGCTTAACAAAAGTCTTTACTGTAACTTTGTGTTAACAAAAAACTTGTTTAAAAACAGATGGTTAACCGGCTGTTCAGGAATGCTCTCTGTTTGGTTTTTATACAAGTTAGGAATCAAACGACCAATCTAAATAATGAAGTGTTCTATGTTTTAGTCGTTATGCGACAAACTTAGACTGAATGAGCAAGTATTAATCGCTATGGCTCAGTTGGCCGTCACCCCTTACAATGGGGCATGATTGAACATGAACTGACCACTTATCTTGAACAACGCTTGGCTGAGCGCCAGCCAAGACGTATTCCTCAGCCGGACTTGGCTGAGGCGGGTGTACTGGTGGCAATTACTGCAGAAGCGAATCCTAAGTTGCTACTGACGCTCCGTGCGGCACATTTATCGTCACACCAAGGTGAGGTGGCGTTTCCTGGTGGTAAGCGTGACCCTGAAGATCACGATATTATTCATACCGCATTGCGTGAAGCTCAAGAGGAAGTGGGTTTAGAACCCCATCAAGTAGAAGTATTGGGCGTCATGGATCAGGTGGTTTCACGTTTTGGGTATTTAGTGACCCCTGTGCTGGGAATCATTAAACCGGGGCTTGATCATATTGCTAGCCCTGATGAGCTGGATGCGGTGTTTGAAGTACCGCTCGATTTATTTCGCCAATCCCCGAGTAAGTATTTTGAGCGTGGTAATATTCGCATTCCAAGTTACGACTACGACGACTTTCATATATGGGGCCTTACCGCCATGATGATTGCCGAAATGATGAACAATCTTTGGGATTGTGACATTAGCTTGAAGTATTGAGGACCATGTATGTTTTATAAGCTGGGTGAACGTACCCCAAAGAAAGGCGATAATGTCTTTGTTGCTGACAACGCCAAAGTCATTGGTGATGTGATTCTTGAAGATGAATCCAGCGTTTGGTTTGGTGTCACACTACGTGGTGACAACGACACCATTACGATTGGCAAGCAAACCAACGTACAAGATGGCTCCGTTTTGCATACTGACCCGGGTATTAAATTGACGCTAGGGCAAGGTGTGACGGTGGGTCATCAAGTCATGTTGCACGGTTGTGATGTTGGTGATTATTCGTTGATTGGAATTCAGGCGGTAGTGCTCAATGGCGCAAAAATTGGCAAGCACTGCATCATCGGCGCGAATGCTTTAGTTCCTGAGAATATGGTCATTCCTGATGGTTCTTTGGTGGTGGGTTCACCGGCAGTGATCAAGCGCGAGCTGAACGACATGCAAAAGAAGATGTTGGAAGGCAGCGCAGCCCATTATGTTCATAACGCCAAGCGTTACCTTGAGCAGTTAGAACCACTTGATGAAAGCGAACTCTGAGGCCCATATGTCTGACGTTACCCCTGTTCGTTCTCCTTGTGTCAGTATTTGCGCACTCAATGACGATAATGTGTGCATGGGCTGCTATCGCAGTGGCGAAGAAATAACTCAATGGGGCGCGATGACGGAAGATCAACGTCGTGCGGTCATGCAAAAGGTTGGTGAACGCGAACGCGCGGACATGAACTTCTTTCAAGTTCCGAGACCTTCGCACGAAGAAACGAGCAAAGCCAAGACAAGGCAAAAATAGACGAAAAAGCAGAGTTTATGAGTTATAAATGAGCATTTTGAGTCTATTTTTAACACAGTATTGGCGAGTGCAGCAGTCGTGCAAGTGTCTCGTTCAAAATAAATAATTAGCGGAATGAATATGACCACTCTTGGTACTCCCTTTTCTCCAACAGCGACCCGCGTATTGTTATGCGGTGCTGGCGAACTCGGCAAAGAAGTTGCTATTGAACTGCAACGCTTAGGTTGTGAAGTGATTGCGGTAGATCGTTATGACAATGCGCCTGCGATGCAAGTGGCGGATCGTAGTCACGTTATTTCTATGTTGGATGGCGATGCATTACGCCGAGTAATTGAGAGTGAAAAACCTCATTACATCGTGCCTGAAATTGAAGCCATAGCTACCGATACTCTGGCTGAGCTTGAGAGCGAAGGCTTTAATGTTGTGCCTACAGCGCGCGCGACGCAATTAACGATGAACCGTGAAGGCATTCGTCGCTTAGCTGCAGAAACCTTAAAGGTGCCGACCTCAACGTATAAATTTGCCGCCAGTGAAGATGAATTTAAAGCGGCGGTAAAAGAGATTGGTCTGCCGTGTTTGGTAAAACCTATCATGAGCTCTTCTGGCAAAGGTCAAAGCTTTGTGAAAACCGCAGAGGCTATTGATGCGGCTTGGGCTTTCGCTCAAGAAGGTGGTCGTGCTGGAAAAGGCAAAGTGATTGTTGAAGGCTTTGTGGATTTTGATTTTGAGATCACGTTACTCACCATTCGTCATAACGACGCAGATGGTAATATCGTTACGAGTTTCTGTGAGCCGATTGGTCATCGCCAAGAAGACGGTGATTACCAAGAGTCATGGCAGCCACAAGCGATGACAGACGCGGCATTAGCTCGATCTCAAGAGATTGCAAAAACAGTCACCGATGAACTTGGTGGTCGTGGTTTGTTTGGTGTTGAGTTATTTGTGAAAGGGGATGAGGTGATCTTCAGTGAAGTGTCTCCGCGCCCTCATGACACAGGTTTAGTGACGCTAATTTCTCAGGACCTTTCTGAGTTTGCATTACATGCTCGCGCCATTCTTGGTTTGCCAATTCCTAACATTGTACAAACCGGTGCATCGGCATCGTCAGTATTGTTGGTGGCGGGCAATTCGGTACAAATGCAATACGGTAATTTAAACGCGGCGTTGAATCGTGTGGATACTCAGCTTCGCTTATTTGGTAAGCCTGAAGTGGCTGGCAAACGCCGCTTAGGAGTAGCGCTCTCTCGTGCTGAGAGTACCGACGCGGCACGCGAGATTGCCAACGCCGTGATTGCGGATATTACGGTGTCGTTATAACACATTGCTTCTTAGGATAGCTTTTAGACATCGCTTCTAAAAAACGTATTCTAAATACTGGGCCTAAAAGTCACCTTTTAGGCCCAATAATTTCCTCGTTATTTTTCTGATTGTCTGGTTCAAATTTTTATACTCGGCTCTTTGTATTACTTTTGTAATTCTCTATTGTCCAATCTAGTCAGCCTCTTTAATCTGCCGGGTTAATTTTCCGGTAGGGCCAAGCATGAATCGTTTTATTGCTGTACTTTTATTTTTACTAACCTTTCAAGTTTGGGCTGAGTCGCCTACATCCAATACGTCAGCAGTACTTGGGACTGGGTTAACACCTATCGGTGCTGAAGTTGCGGGTAATGGTTTTGATATTCCGGCGTGGACAGGTGGCTTGGCTGTCCGAAATGATCATCAGTCTGGTCAATTTCACTCAAATCCTTTTGCCAACGATGCGCCTCTACTGCGAATATCGGCTGCGAATTTCGCGCAACATCAAACGCGTTTGACGGAAGGTCAGATAGCGCTGCTGAAAGCCAATCCTGATATGTATTTGGCCGTATACCCAACACGTCGATCTGCTTCTTACCCTCCTTATGTCTATGACGCAGTATCGAATAACGCATCCAAAGCTGAGTTGATTAAATACGGGTCGGGTGTGCGTAATGCCACGATGTCTTCCCCATTTCCTCAGCCGCAAAATGGACTTGAAGTCTTATGGAATCACACCTTACGATTTCGTGGGCATTCCAGTGCTTATCAAGCGGTGGCCTCCGCAGTCAATGAGGATGGGCAGCGGATGGACACACTTCGTAATTATCAGTATTTTTTTAAATACAGCATTTTAAATGCCACACAAGACGATATTGATAACCGCATTTTTTTGTTGAAATATCGGACCTTAGCACCGGCAAAAGTCGCTGGAGCAATGTCTCTGGTGCATGAGACATTGGATCAAATTCGCTCGCCTCGTAAGTCTTGGGTGTACACCCCAGGGCAGCGTCGCTTAAGGCGAACCCCTGATTTGGGCTATGACACGGCAGACCCAAATACTAACTCAATTAGAACCATCGATCAGGTTGATATGTTTAATGGCGCGCCGGATTTTTACGATTGGACGTTACTGGCGAAACGAGAAATATACATTCCATACAATGCCTATCTCTTAGACAGTGGTGAGTTAACCATTGATGATATTGTCGGGCCTAAGCATTTAAATCCCGAACTACTTCGTTATGAAGCGCATAGAGTGTGGGTGGTAGAAGCAAATATTCGCGTTGGCTACCGACACCGCTATCACAAGCGCCGCTATTATTTTGATGAAGATTCGTGGGCCATTATTTACGCCGAAGAGTTCGATGAAAATGGTCAATTGTGGCAAGTCTCAGAAGCACATGTGATTAACTATTACGAAGTGCCGCTGGTGTATTCAACGCTTGAAGTGACTTACGACCTTCAAAACTCGCGTTACTATGTCGAGGGTTTAGATAATGAGCGTGGTGGCACGATGGACTTTAGCCGAGAATTAAAAGAGCGTGATTTTTCACCTGCGGCGGTACGTCGAGAATCACGACGCTGATGACCACTGGAATGGCATAGCGTGCCCTAGAGTACGCCTGTTCAATTCAATAGTTGATACACCGTACTGATATCCAGTTAGAATCGATATTTAAGGCGTATTAAAAAACAGCATCGGCAATTTTAAGGAGAGGTTCATGAAAGTAGCACTGGTCACAGGCGGTAGCGCTGGGATAGGTAAGATCACATCACGCGAACTCGCTAAGCAGGGATATCATGTACTCATTGCAGCACGTGATCAGGTCAAAGGCGATTCTGTTGTTGCTCAAATTAAAGCGGACTTCCCTGATGCCAGTGCTGAATTCGTGGCGGTTGATATGTCGTCTTACGATGATGTTCGTGCCCTGTGCGAAGACATCAAAGCACGTTTTGATCATATCGATCGTTTGATTTTAAATGCGGGTTTGTTTACCTCTCGTATTCGTAAAAATGAGGCGGGTCATGAGTATATGTTTGCCGCAACGCATATGGGCCATTTTTTGATGACGCATGAGCTTATGCCGTTACTTAAGGCATCAGACAATGCACGTATTGTGGTGACTAGCTCGGTTGCGCACTGGGTGGGTAATGTACTTAATTTTATGGATACTATTGAAAACCCGCCTAAAGGTGACAAAGGAATGCTTAAGCAGTTCTTGTTATATGGTCGCTCAAAATTAGCAAATATATTATTTGTTAATGGCTTGGTGAAATACTTCAAAGATGAAGGTGTTGATACCATTCAAGTGTTCGCTTATCACCCTGGTGGCGTAAAGTCAGAGTTTTATCGTCAGTTCCCTGATATGGTCACTAAGGTGGTTTTTCCGTTTTTAGTGTCGGAAGAAAAGGGAGCCGATACTCAAATATATCTGGCAACCGATCCGAATCTCAAAGCAACCGGTGGGCATTGGTGTCGTAGAAAACCAGACTTCCGTAGTCCGTCGGCAAAAAGTGAGTCGTTAACTAAGCAGTTGTGGGAATACAGTGAGCGAGCATTAGGTATAGATCGCTTTGGGTCTTGATGGTTGAATACTGAAAGCTAAGGCATCAAGGTCATGATGCCTTTAGTTTCAGGTGAAGTTGCTCAGGTGCGCGAGGCCGAGCGTTCACTGATAGTTTGGTCTCGCCCAGCGCGTTTTGCTTCATACAAGTAATCGTCAGCTTTCTTGATGATATGCTCAGGATCAGAGTGTGGTCCTGGAGTTTCGGACACAGCACCAATACTGGCGGTCATTGTGACGGTTGTACTTCCTTGAGTAATCGGCTCATTCTTCAATGCGCTTAATATCTTGTTCGCAGTGTCCAATGTTGCATCTAGATTTGAATTGGGTAATACGATAATAAACTCTTCGCCACCATAGCGTGCCAGAATATTCAGTTCTGTATTGATTGCTGTTTGCATCCGCTTGGCCGCACTTGCTAAGCAATAATCACCAAAGGTGTGGCCATAGGTGTCGTTTATATTTTTGAAGTGATCAATGTCAATCAGCAATAATCCGATTGGGTTTTTAGATTCGATTGATATTTTATATTGGTCATTAAAATACTGATCAAAATATCTTCGATTAAATAAGCCGGTTAACGCATCGGTAACGCTCATTATTTTTAGTTTATTATTCGCTTTCTCTAAATCAAGGGTTCTATCTTTAACGAGAGATTCCAGTTCGATATTGAGTTGCGTTTGTGCTTTAAGTAGATCAGCTTGAACATCGACCGTTTCTTGCTGTGCAATTTTTCGTTGTACTTGCTCCCATTTCATTCGATAAGATAATGAAAGCGCATATAAAATGGCCATGATAGTAAAGCCAACATCACCTGCTGATCTGGTGAATACGGTTGATGTAACAGCGCCTGTTTTTTCTAGAATAGTGATGATCATGCCTGCTGCGCAAAATATTCCCGCGCCGATTGCATAATATGCCGGGGTATATCGATCGAGGCCTCGCCTAATCTGCACCGAAATGACTACGACTACACTGATCGCTGCATAAAGTGTGAGCAATCGAATCATGGTGTCATAGGGTAATAAAAACGACAAAGCGATTAATATAAAAGCGACTGCCATTAATGCATACTGAGACATAGCGTAGCTGGGCCGATAACGCTTAACGTTCAGAGTTCTTAAAATGTAAGCATTGCATGTAATCGCAGTGAAGGCATATAACCACACCAATATTTGATTACTATAATCTCTAAATTGTGGCCATACATAGCTTGTTAGAAAACCTTGGAAATAGGCAAATATAGCTACTAAGCCAACAATGAAGAGTGAGAACCACAAGAAGCCAAACTCGCGCATTTGAATAAAAAGCACAAAGTGATAAAGCGCAATACCAATTAATATTCCGTATACAAACACATAATAAGCAATGCTCAGTTGTGACTGCTCTAAGAATTCATGGCTGTTCCATATGGTCATGGGAACATTGAGAGAGGCGGCAGTGTGAATGCGCATCATGACATTCACGCTGGATGCTTTAGGTACGGTCAAGGGGGCTAAAATATGCGGATGTTGGATAGAGCTTTGCGTCAGCGGGCGAGTATCCCCCAGTTCGTAGAGTATGGGGGTCGACATTTCGCTAGTGATCGTAATATCAATAACATCCAGCAACGGGTATTCAATTTCCAATAACAGTGCTTGATCTTTGGATGAGCTGTTAGAGAGCGTGAAGTGTGTCCAGAGTACTCTTTTGTCAAAGCCAAACGTTAATGTATCTGGGCTCGTTTGCCATTCTGACGCCTCGATAGAGGGTGGTTTTGCTTCGTGGTCATCCGTCAACCAATACTTCAAACCTGCGGCCAGCTGCTGCTGTTGAAAGCCGTCATCCACACTTACGTTCAGAGCGTGTGCACTCAGGGTGAGTAGCAGTGTGAGTAGTAGAGCAATCTTGGGCATTGGCTAGCTATCGTTAATTTTCATGAGTTAACTATAGAGCAAGATTGCTTCACCTGCTTTGACTTGACGCACACTTCATTGTGGTAGAAATCAACGCTATACAAAGTACACATTGATGACAGAAAATGGCAACCGAACTTAGACTGCGATTAGCGATCGTCTCCGCTTTCTTTGGGTTAAGAGTAGGGCAATAAGAGGTGTTAACCACAATAAGGCACCGCCGCCTGAACTGCTACTTTCATCTGTTTCCATGGTATTCGCCGTTATTATTTGCCCGCTATCAGGAAGCGTCAGATCGAGTGGTGGTCCTTCGAGTAGAATACTGAGCAGGGTATTTTGAGCTGGGCCTAAGTTGACGTAGTTTGGGTCTCTAGCGGTGATGCTAAAAATAGCGAGACCTGACAAGGTGCTCGTGTTAGAGACAAACTCCAAATCTAACGTCGTTTGTTGTCCCGCAGCGAGTGAGAATTGTTCTGCCAGTATAAAGGGGCTACTGGCTCTTTCGTCATTGATGATCAGCGAATAAACTGAAGGGGTCGTGACCCTAATGTCTAAGTCAGTAAGGTCTACGTTACCGGTATTTTCAATGGTGAGAGTGACGGGTATTCTCTCTTGTTCTTCTACACTTGAGTCATAGGTCGCTTTATAGGATTCTTGATCCGTGCTGAGTACAAGGGTTAATGGCTTTATCTCTGTTGAGCCTATATCGCAGATACCTTCGTCACCGTTGGTCGCGTCAACGTGGCGGCTGCTCCCAGTCACATCAAATTGAATGTCAGTACCATCAATCCCTAAACAGCCATCCGGGTCACCTTGATCAATAATTTGGCTACTGCTGGTGTTGTATCCAATGAATTCAGACATGTCCGTTAAAATCGCTGAAATTGGAAGATTTGAAGCTTGCGAATTCACAGAAGTGATTGTCTCTGGAAAAGTGCAGTCACCGCTTGGTAGCAGAATCGAATACTCTAATGCGCTGATGGGGCCGGAGCAGTCACTGGATACAGAGCCAATGAGGAAGTTTAGATGAAAGAGCGAGTTGTATATTTCAGCGCTAGTAACGGCTGAATCAACGAATAAAGCGCCCCCTTGGTGTGTATCTTCATCCTCTGTGCTGGTATCTGCAGAATTGATTAAGAATGAATTATTGAACAAGTAAATATTGCCCAGTGTGTAAATGGCACCACCGTGGCCTATGGTTCCATTCAACATAAAATTGGTGTTTTCAATTTTCAGGCTGCTTAGTGTGCCCATATTGGCAATAGCGCCACCATTAGTGGCTGCAGAATTACCGAAGAAAGATGAATTTTTGATAACCGCTTCGGTCGCTCCATAAATCGAGATAGCACCACCGGAGCTTGGTGTTGAGTCATCAAGAGCTTGATTGTTTGAGAAAAAAGTACTGGTGATTTGTAGAGAGCTGGCTTCAATATTGATTGTCGCGCCGCTGCCAGTGGTTTGATTGTTGCGAAATAACGAGTCGTTAATAATGACTGTGCCGGCGACAAGAGAGTCGCCGGTATGGATTAAGCCATCGGTATTGATAAGAGAGGTACTTTCATTGGCGAAGTTCTCAATGCGTACTGAGTTAAACGTCAAGTTGGTGTTATTGCTTAGCGAGGCAATCGTAGCATCCGTTGAGCTGCTGCCATCAATATTCCAGCGACTGAGCTCAAAAGATACATTGCTTTCGACACTGAAGAGGACACCATTGATGCCTAAGTCGTTGTCCAGTGTAACATTCACATCATGGGTAAACTCGTTGCCGTCCACCGTTATATTATCTGGGGCGGTTATCTCAAGGTCGTCTGAAATTGAAAGCGGTAAATCCGTGATGGTTAGATCCAAGGTCAGTTTGCTGACATCATCACTGGCAAATAAATCGGCATGAAAATCAATGGTATCGAACTCGGTTCCACCACAGTCTCCAGTGGCAGAATTGTTATTGGCCGCTGTGATGGCTTCTTGCAGTGAGCATTCTAAGTCACTGTCGGTGTTTGTTAATGTTGTTACGGTAAACGCAGACGCATGGCTTACACAAAAAATAGCTACGCCTGTTGCGATAAAACGCGGGAGGTACGGCATTAATCCTTCCTTGATAATTTCCGTTAAAGTAATGGCTAGGAAAGGTATCATTGCGCTATGAGCAGTTCAAGGACGCAACTGTGTGACTTGTATACGTATTTCCTTTGTGGAGCTCCTCGAGTGTTTCTAAAACAATGCCTGATTGTATCTCTGGCGATGATCGCTTTTGCCGCTAATTCTGTACTCTGCCGCTTGGCATTAGTAGACGGTGCAATTGACGCGGGCAGTTATACCTTGGTTCGTATTTTCTCCGGTGCAGTTACGCTCTTGTTTCTTTCAGTATTTCTATCATCTAAAAAAGAAACGGGTTGGCATCAGGGTAATTGGCGCTCGGCGGTTTACCTATTTATTTACGCAATAACCATTTCTTACGGTTATTTAGGAATAGATACTGGGCTTGGTGCGTTGATTCTGTTTGGTGCTGTGCAGATAACGATGATTTTGGTGAGTTATTTTCGTGGGCAAGCATTGAATAGGCTAGAGTGGTTAGGCACATTACTGGCGTTTGGTGGTTTTATCTATTTGATGCTGCCAGAGGATATTGATTCGGTGGCATACACCTATGAAGCTGCCACTTTAATGATAGTGTCGGGTGTTGCTTGGGGGTTTTATACGTTAGCAGGTAAGGGGGTTACTAACCCCTTACTAGCAACCTCGGGTAACTTTTTACGCGGTACGATACTTGGATTCCCTTTATTGATGCTTCTTGTTCTCGCGCTACCGACCATTATTTCTTTGCACGGAATTCTATTGGCTTGCGCTTCAGGTGCGTTGGCTTCGGCGTGCGGATATGCCATTTGGTATGTTGCGCTTCGTGGTCTTAGTTCGTTACAAGCTGGGGTGGTGCAATTAACCGCGCCACTTCTAACGGCATTTGGTGGTTTATTGTTTATCTCCGAAGCCATCACTCTTCAGTTTGTTATCACTGCGGTATTGATCTTGGGTGGTGTTTTCATTGTGTTATTAGCCCGTAGTCGAGGGACAAACCCTAAGTGAGATTTTAATTTAGGGAGTAGGGTTGACCTGTGAGCGACTCGAAGGTTTATTCTGTTGGTAGTTCAAGACATTGAGGCGGAATAAACCATGTCAGTTGGGTTAAAGGTCAATGAGGTTGCCAAGCAGTTTGGTGTGAATGCAAACACAGTGCGACATTACGTGCGTATCGGTTTGATCAATCCGCCGAAAGATGAGTCTGGTTATCACCGCTTTGGCAAAAACGAAGCGCAAACGCTCAGGTTTATTCTAAACGCGCGAGAACTAGGTTTTACGTTAGAAGATATCCAACGACTGCTTGATGACGCGTCACGGGGCGAGTCTCCCTGTCCTCATGCTCGCGAACTGATCGAGTTACGCTTAGATCAAGCTCGCAATAAGTTAGCCTCCTTACAAGCCCTTGTGGAGCGTATGGAGCAGGCTACCGCCAGTTGGCAGTCAATCCCTGACTGTGAACCCTGCGGCCAACATATTTGTCATCTAATTGAAGGAACCCATCATGAGTGATAAAGAAAAAACGTCTTCTTGTTGTGGATCTGAGTCTAAATCTGCCTCTCAAAAAACAGCGACAGTATCTAGCTGTTGCGGTGGCTCATCTAACCAGACTGATGGTCATGACGGGCACAATCACGGAGAAACCATTAATGAAACTGATGGCTGTTGTGCTCCAGCAGGCAAGCAGTCGATCGACTGGATCATGTGGACGTGCCTGCCTGCTGTACTTTTGGGGTATGCCGGTTTTTTATGGTTTGGTCATACAGAGGCCCTGCCTGAGTGGCTAGGGACTATGTTCCATACCAGTTATGAAATGGTCAATGCCATGTGGTGGGGGGTTCTCTCTGCGGCGTTTTTTGTGGGATTACTTGGGCGGATTCCACGAGAACTGGTGATGTCTGTATTAGGTAAGGGCGGCAGTAAGCGTGGAATCTTCCGTGCGACGATGGCTGGTTTAATGCTCGATCTCTGTAATCATGGCATCTTGATGGTTGGAATGAAGTTGTATGAACGTGGTGCGAGTATTGGCCAAGTTATCGCCTTCTTAGTGGCCAGTCCATGGAATTCGCTGACATTAACCTTGATTCTTGTGGGGCTAATTGGCCTTAAGTGGACACTGTTGTTTATTGTGGCTTCCATGGTGATTGCTTGGATCAGCGGTTGGGTATTCGATCGCTTGGTTGATCGCGGCACTTTGCCAGCAAACCCAAACGGTGGCGACTTTGAACAGGTCGCATTCATGCCAACACTTAAAGAAACATGGGCTGAACACGATTGGCGTCCAGCATCATTGTTACGCATGTTTTGGGGCGGTTTGAAGGAATCAAAAATGGTACTTCGTTGGGTTGTATTTGGTGTAGTGCTGGTGGCCTTGATACGCGCTTTTGTTCCTGAAGACAGCTTTGAATTATGGTTCGGAGCGAGTATCACTGGGTTGCTATTGACCCTATTAGCCACCACTTTGATCGAAGTCTGCTCAGAAGGCTCTAGCCCAATTGCGGCAGATCTATTTAACCGAGCAGGTGCGCCGGGGAATGCTTTTACTTTCCTTATGGCTGGTGCTGCCACGGACTACACAGAAATCATGGCGGTGAAAGAAACCACAAAGAGCTGGAAAATTGCACTTTTCCTTCCTTTGATTACAGTACCTCAAGTGCTGATTATTGGTTGGATTATGAATGTCACCGGCGCTTAGACTGCTTATTTGTTGAAGTCATCGAGGTGACCTTCTTGCTTAAACTTAGGTTTTGTATAACTATTGAATAACTTTAAAGTCTTAACAAGGTTAGGTGATCTATGATTCTGAAATTAGCCGCTGTCGTTTTAACGGCGACCGTTGGGATCAGTGCGTGTTCCAGCGTCACGGTTGAACATGCTGAAGGACGTACTCCATCGTTAGTGCCACAGGATTTTTTCAGTGGAAAAATTTGTGCAGATGGTGTGGTGAGAGATCGCTCTGGTGCTGAAATACGTTCGTTTAATGCAGAGATCATTGGCAGCTGGAACGACCTTGGGGTAGGTACGTTAGATGAAGTCTTTTACTTTTATGATGAGCCTGGCGCGGCCGCTAAAGAAGAGACACGCGTATGGACACTAACACCAACGATGACAGAACGTGGAGCGGCATTAACCGCTGAAGCGTCTGATGTACCAGAAGCCACAACCATGTATTGGGCGGGGAATGCCATTCATATGAGCTATATGCTGCGTTATGGTGATCCTGGGGATACCATTGACTTAAATATGGACGATTGGATGTATCAGGTTGCCGACGGTGTGGTGGTTAATGAAACTAAAATGAGCAAGTTTGGTTTGCACGTTGGTCAAATACTTTTGGTTATGCGAAAAGTCGATAACTCGGTGGGCTGTCTTTAATCTGAAACCCCTATCTGGAGAATACGAAAATGATTGATCATCTGAGTACCTACGCGCGAGATTATTTAAAAACTAAGAATTTTTATGCAGCGGTATTCTCCGAGTTGGGGTTTGGCTTACAGACTGAAATGATTGCTACGTGGAACAAGTATTTTCCTACGCAGCGTATGTGTGCTTTTGGTCCTGAAAGTAAACCGGTATTTTGGGTAATAGAAGTGAAAGAAGCGTATACGCCGCGCCATGTGGCGTTTACTGCAAGTAGTCGTGCAGAAGTCGATGCTTTTTATAAAGCGGCATTGGCTTTAGGCGCTGAGGATAATGGTGAGCCGGGTTTACGTCCGCAATATCATGAACATTTTTATGGTGCCTTTGTGATTGACCCGGACGGTAATAACGCCGAAGCCATTTGTCACTCACCAGAATAACCCTTATGGCACGACGGCTTTAATCAGAGGTGCCTTTGATAAAGACGTTTTTTTATAAGCCTACCATGCGGTTAATGAGTTTTTCTGCTGTGTCACTCAGTTGAATCAGTGACGCTGAGTTACCATCCATGAGTTCGTATAAAATTAATTCATTGATGCCGGCAATAACAGCGATTGCACTTGCGTGGTCGATGGCCTGAATTTTTTCTCCAACATTGATGCGCACACTGACTTGCTGGCATAAAAACTGAGCAAACAGCTCGGCTACCTTTCTTCTTGCGGCTAATCCTTTGTGCCCCATCGCAGCTGTTTCAAGGTACAGAGCATTCATTAATGCTGGGTGTTCTTGAATAAAAGATAAGTACGCGTGTGTCACCTTTGCTGTCAGAGATGGCCAATCATCCGCGGGGGAATATGCACTCATGATACAGGCCATAATTTTTAAGCTGGTGTCAGAGGATAGCGCCAACAAGCATGCGTCTTTATTTTCAAAGTGCTGATAAAAAGAGCGACGAGATACTTGTGCTGCACGGGTAATGTCTGCAAGTGTGATATCCCGGTACAGTTTGTTCTTTAGGCAAGCGGTCAGTGCGTTGAGTAAACGCTCTTTATGATCGGTGGCAGGTTTGTTCATTAGGGTATCGCTCTCTTTTTCATTTTTTAACTCTTCTTTTTTGTACCCATCTATCGCTACTTTTCTATTTTTGGCTTTATTTTTAGCTGCATATTTTTCTAACTTTAGCATTTGGTACTTGACAGTACCAGTATTGGATTTTAGGTTGGTACTAATGAGTACCAATAAGAGTATGCGTGTGAGTAAGTACACGTATGAAGAATCCAACGCATAGTGAGTTAAAAGAGTAAGCGCCATGGCATTAGATATCCCAACCAGACACGGCATCCATCTTGAGCAAGCTAAGGCGATCGCATCCCCTTTATTGTGGTGTATCGGCGATAAGCAGGCTGCCGAGCCTAGTCAGCAAGGCTGGCTTAGTCTTGGTAATGCACTGAATCAAGGCGACCCATTGGCTGATGACCTCGTGCGTTGGATGGCGGCGCAAGGCATGTCGAACGGTTGGAAACAGTTTGATCTGGCGTTAAGTGGTGATTGCTCTCAATCCGCAGAGCCTATTGATGCCTTTATGAAATCCGTTAAAAGTGCGCCTAAGTGGCTCGATCATCGTAAGGTAGAGCGAGGTCTTGCTGTCAGTGCGCGCTCAGGGAAAACTGGTATGCGCGTGCTCCGTGATTTCGGATTAATGGCGGGATATCAAGCCAGCGCGATTAATCAAACTCTAGTGAAAACTGGTGCGCTTGAAAAAGGTGCGGCGAAGCGTGTGGCTGAGACGACAAAGTGGTGGATGGATTGCACGGAACCTGGTGGCTTATCGCCTGATGGCGCAGGCTTTAAAACCACACTCCGAGTTCGAGTTATTCATGCCATGGTACGAGCGAACTTAAGCCGACGTGAGGATTGGAATCATGGCTATTATGGTTTACCCATCAATCAGTTGGATATGCAGGTAACGTATCTTGCTTTTTCAGTCATGTTTTTACTCGGGCAGCGCCTTTTAGGTGTATCGATCAATCAACAAGACGCAGATGATGTGATGCACTTATGGCGGTACATTGGCTGGTTGATGGGGGTTAACGACTCTTTGCTTGTATGTTCAGAGCAGGAGGGCAGAGCCGCGCTGTACCGGAACTTGTTAAGCCAAGCGACGGCTGATGAGACGAGTAAACAGTTAGGGCGCGCCTTGATGGATGAGCCGCTAGGGCGTCATTATCCCAATTTTCAATGGCTGCGCTCACGCTGGGATAAACACGTTCATTTAAGCATTATTCGATTTTTCGTTGGCAGACGTGGCATGAAGGCATTGGGATTACCAATATGGACGTTGCCTTGGTATCCGCTGATTTTCTCGCCATTGAATTTTCTCGTACAAAATACAGTACGCAGATTGCCCAGAGGGAACGACTTCCTTGTGCAACGAGGTCGACAAGCACAAGTAGCGCAGCTGCGAATAATGTTCGGAAATCAACGCCCTGATATTATCAATGAATCCAATATCAAGGCCGCTGATTAACCTACGACTTATAGAGGTTGAAGTGCCTCTATAGCACCCAGTGCTAGAGCGGAGATCCCAGAGCTTTCTTGATTCAGTGAACCACCGAATGTGACGCCAGTACGGACAATAACCAAATCATAATCTGGAATGATCATGACGACTTGTCCTTGAAAGCCTCTAAAGGCATAGCTGGATTCTGGAAGTTCTGGCCAGAAGGTTTGGTTGGTATTTAACCAAGTTTGATAGCCATAACTAGAGTTTGGATCCGACGGTGTTAGCATTTTGCTCACCCAATCTGCAGACACAATTTGCTGCCCAAACCAGTTGCCGTCATTTTTAAGTAATAAGCCTAAACGTGCCCAATCTCGCGTGGTTAAGTAATGAAATGCACCGCCAACTGGCTGGCCAACGGTATCAAATTCCACGACGGCTGAGTTTATGTTTAGTGGGTAAAATAGTTCGTCATTGACGAAACGGTAGTAATTTTCTAAATCGCCGCCCAAAGCATTTTGTGAAATTTGAGCAATCAAGTTACTTTGCCCCGTCGAGTAATTGAATACGGTATTTGGCGCGTCTTCAACGTCCTGTTCAGCGTAATATCCCGCCATGTCTTCCACTTGGAATAAACCATAACCCTGGTCGGGATCATCTCCTTGAGGAGCTTCATTCCAGCTAATGCCGGAAGCCATTTGCAGCATGTTGTGTAGTGTGATCGGTGCTTTGTCGGTCCCTTGCCATTGTGCAACGGGAGCGGGTAGCTCAGCATCTAACAATCCACGATCATCTAACATGCCCGTGACGGTGGCTGAAATAGTTTTTGCCATCGACCAACTCAATAATCGCGTGCTTTTATCAACTCCTTCGGCGTAACGCTCAGCGATCAATTGGCCATTATGAACAACGGCAACGGACAAGGTATTTTTGACTAATTCGTTATTCTCTAAAAACGCATTATCAATAGCATCATCGAGTATGTTGTACGATATGTCGTTACTGTATGCGGTAATGTCAGCTTCACCGTGTGGCCACGCACTGAAGTAATCGGTATTGGGTGCCGTCATGTTCGCCGGTAGTTGATCATCAAGATCGGCCAGCGGAGCATCTTGAGTTAAGGTACAGCCCAGCCCTTCACGGTAGTAAGCCGTTTTTTGATACGTTTTACCGAAGAAAATATCTCTAACAGAGACTGTTTTTTGATTCTCGTCGATCTCAAACTTCCACACCGATGGCAAGGGCTTTACTTGAGGCGCAATAAACTCGTCCTTCAGTTTGTCTTCATCTAAACCGCTGACCCACAAGCCTGAGCACATATACTTAGCCGCATAGCCGGTACCTAGTGGGATGTCGTCAAGAATACAGCCACTAAGAAGTGTGGTTGCGCCTAAGACGGTCGCCGTCATGGATATGGAACGTAAGAGAGAATGTTTCATGGTTGATCCACTTTTGTATTTTTATTATTAAAAAACAGTGTATCTGATTTTGTTGGGCTGTTGACCTGCTAAGTCGTTAATGATGGCCTTTGGCCTATGTTGTTAATGTATCGAGGGGGGGTTAGTATTAATTAATTTCATGTTTTTATTAATTTTCATCGTTTTTGTTCATTCTTATTCTCTGGCAAGATCGCTCCAACTTTAAATTATTAAATGAATTGGAGAATTAACATGAGTAAGTTTCATGCACTAGGGTATCCTCGGGTGGGTGCAGAGCGAGAGTTAAAATGGGCACTAGAGAGCTATTGGCGTAACGACATTACCCAAGATAGCCTTTTGGATATTGCACGATCTGTTAGAGGCAATAACTGGCAAGCGCAATTAGACGCGGGTTGCGATTTTCTGACGGTTGGGGACTTTTGCTTATACGATCATGTACTTAATACCAGCTTTTTATTGGGTCATTTACCTCGTCGAGTAAACACTACAGATAACGCCCTTGATCGTATCTTTCTTGCTGCACGTGGTCGTGCTCCGAGCGGTACTCCCGTTCACGCTTGTGAAATGACTAAATGGTTTGATACTAATTACCACTACTTAATTCCTGAGTTTTACGCTGAAGATTCTTTCAGCTTACATGCCGATTTTTTGTTGGAAGAAGTCAGGGCAGCCAAACAACTGAGCGATAAGATCAAAGTCGCATTACCGGGGCCGTTAACGTATCTAAGGCTGGGGCAAAGCAAAGATGGCAGTGATCGCCTAGACCATTTGGATGCAGTGCTTGAGGTGTATTCGGACTTACTGTGTTTGCTAAAAGAGGAAGGCGTTAGTTGGGTTCAGCTTGATGAACCCATTTTAGTGACAGACTTACCATTGGAGTGGGTGAATGCTTATGAGCGAGCGTATCACCGTCTTCGCGGTGCAGGGATTGATATTCTATTAGCGACCTATTTTGGTGGTGTGGGTGAGCATTTAAGCCGAGTATTTCAATTACCGGTGCAGGGTATTCATTTAGATTTGGTCTCTGCGCCTGAGCAGTTGTCTGCAGCGGTCGATCAGATCGGACCATACAAGGTATTATCCTTGGGGGTGATTGATGGCCGTAATATTTGGCGCAGCGATATTGAGCTTCTTTTTCAAAGTCTAAAACCCATTCAAAAACGTTTGAAAGATCGTTTATGGATTGGCACCAGTTGTTCTCTGTTGCACGTGCCATATCGTGCATCTGCGGAACAAAACTTAGCGGACGGATGTGAGCAGTGGTTGTCGTTTGCAGAAGAGAAGCTGCAAGAAGGCGTGCTGCTCGCTAATGCACTAAAAGACGAGAGCGTGAAGCGAGGCTCGCAGTGGCTTGATCAAGTGCAGCGTTCTGTGGCACGTCAGATTTCAAAGCGAGTACACAAAGACGCTGTTAAGCAACGCATAGAAACGATTATTCCAACGGCTTGGCACAGACCTGAAGGTTATGATGAACGACAGGCATTGCAACAAGCCTTGCTCAATTTACCGTTATTTCCGACGACCACCATTGGCTCATTTCCGCAAACTAAAGATATTCGCCAATTACGTCGAGACTGGCGTGACGGTAAAATTGATGAAAGCGCTTACGATGTAGGTTTACGTGATGAGATACAACACTGTATTCGAATTCAAGAAGATATCGGCTTGGATGTACTGGTTCACGGTGAAGCTGAACGTAATGACATGGTCGAGTACTTTGGTGAATTACTTGATGGTATCGCGGTAAGCGCTGGCGGTTGGGTTCAAAGTTATGGGTCACGCTGTGTTAAGCCGCCGATCATTTACGGTGATATAGAAAGACCAAGACCAATGACGGTTCGCTGGACTGAGTACGCACAGTCGCAAACGAATAAGCCGGTTAAAGCCATGCTGACAGGACCTGTGACCATGTTGAAATGGGCCTTTGTACGTAATGATCAGCCTTGGTCGGATACAGCTTATCAACTAGCTGCGGTGCTTCACGATGAGGTTCAAGATCTTGAAGATGCCGGTATTTCTATTATTCAAATAGACGAGCCTGCATTGCGTGAAGCTTTGCCGTTGCGCAAAGCCGACCACAAGACATATTTAGCGTGGGCAGTGAATAGCTTCCGTTACTGTTACGCGGATGCCAAAGCGTCAACACAGGTGCATACGCACATGTGTTATGCCGATTTTGATGACATTCTTGAAGCTATTCAAGCCATGGATGCTGATGTTATTACGTTGGAGACAGCGCGTTCGGCTGCGGCTCTACTTACAACCCTAGAGCAAAAACCGTATACCAATGGTATTGGCCCTGGTGTGTACGATATACACAGCCCGAATATTCCAGAAGCGAATCAGATGGAATCGATCTTGACCGGTGCGCGAGTATCAGTAAAGGATAAAGACCTATGGGTAAATCCTGACTGCGGTCTTAAAACACGCCGCTGGGAAGAAGTCATTCCCGCTTTAAAAGCGATGGTCGGAGTCGCAACAAAACTGAGGTCTGAGGCGGATACTTCCGTGGAGTCCGTTAACGTGGATTGATATTTTTGAGTAAATGCCTGACTCTGTCGCTCTGTTATTTACTAGTGGTCGTCAGAGTCAGTAATGTTTAAAGCCCTTTTATCTGTATGTCTATGTGCATCTGTTAGTGTGATTTTGGTTGCATGTGGCTCAGCCAATAAAACAACACATCTTCCCGCGCATCATCAAAGTGACGGTACTTTTGTAAATACCGATGGTGAAGCTATCTCAAAGTCGTTTACGGATTTTATACGCTGGCGTTGGAGTCGAACAAAGCCAGAGGCTTACGAGTTTGATGTGCTAGTCCCAGACTTAGCATCTATTCAACATCCACAACAAAACCAAATCACATGGATCGGGCACAGTACTTTTTTGCTACAGCTGGATGGTAAAAATATACTGACAGACCCTCATTTTACCGAACGTGCTTCACCGAGTAATTACTTTGGTCCTAAGCGTATCGTACCGCCTGCTATGAATATTGCCGACTTGCCGAAGATTGATGCCGTGATTATTTCGCATAATCACTACGACCATATGGATGAAGAGTCGTTGGTCGATTTATTTGAGCGACAGCCGCAAAGCCCACCCCAATTTTTTGTTCCTTTAGGTTTAAAACATGAATTTGAATCAATAGGGATCAGTACCGCCATTGAGTTAGATTGGTGGAAACAAGCGCAAATGAGTGGTCTGACCTTTACCGCGTTACCAGTAAAGCATTGGTCGCAACGCGGACTGTTTGATCGCAACGAAACATTATGGGCTGGCTGGATGATCGACTCACCGACGTTTCGTTTTTTCCATGTGGGTGACAGTGGCTACTCCGATGACTTTAAAAAAATTGGTGAATGTTTTCCTAATATCGATTTAGCCGCGATCCCGATTGGGGCTTATGATCCGCGTTGGTTTATGAAAGATGCGCATATGGACCCAGCCGAAGCCGTGCAAGTATTTGAAGATTTAAATGCAACACAAGCGGTAGGGATGCACTGGGGCACCTTTATTTTAACGGATGAAGAAATGACTGAGCCGCTTAGGTTATTGCATGAAGCGTTGGTTAAAAATAATTTGAACGGTGATGATTTTTCAGCAATGCAACATGGACAAATAAAAAAGCTGCCAGTCTCTATTAAAGAGAAAGGCAGCTTGTGTAAAGCTAATTTAGATTACTAGTCAACGATAATGATACCGTAGCTTTCCATCGTGAATACTATGGTCTGCGCAACCGGGTCAACGGTGTAGCCGGTGCTGTAGTAAAACTCACCGAGTTCGCCGCCGTCTTGATTGAGATCACCGGCATCGGCGTAAGCAAAACCATCAAGCACCGCTTGAATATCCGTAATCACGATTTGAGAGCCTAACCAGCTAGGAGCAAGCGGGTTAGTTTCACCCACGGTACCTCGATAGATTTGTTCTTCAAATTGCGAGTAGATATTTACATTACAAGGCTCAAGGGCAACGCCTTCAGCAAGGCAGCTGACGGTATATAGATCCGCAGAGTCAATATCGTACGTTGCATTAACGACCGCAGGCGCGATATTAAGATCAATAATAAAGTCATCGGTAACACCATTGATAAAGATGAACCCTTGGCCTTCACCAATATCCCCATTGTTATAAACTTCAACACTGGCGCCATTGATCGCATTAGCCACTTGTACGGTCAGTACTGAGGCGGCGTCATTGTATGCAAACACGCCAGTCAGTGGATTGCCTGAGAAGTCGGCGGCAGTAAATACCGTTTGGTCTATAAGGTCGTCAGTTACAACACCTTCACATGGGAAGTATTCGCCGGTCGCGCCATCCAACGTTGCAAAACAAGTCACTTGCCCAAATTCAACAACTGCCGTTAGCTGCACATTTAGAGCACCTGCTAGAAGGCTGGTATCAATTACAGCACTTTCGGTGAATCCTTGGATGCTCGCTGTGACGGTCACTGTTTCATCGGTCACATAGCTGAATTCAGCTGTGTTCGTTAGTGGGTCTGTTGAGAAGTACTCGTAAGTGCCCGTTGTGCCATTCGCCGTACCAGAACAAGAGACTTGTGCGGTGTTGGTACCGTCTGTGATAAAGCAGGTGACCGTCCCGATATCGGTCGGGTAAGGCTGTAGGTCAACGGTCGCATTCACCGTGCCAGGAACGGTCGTAAAGCTCGTGGTACCACGGAAGATCGGGTTACCTGCTGGTACGAGGTCAGCGTAAACATTGAAAGTAACATTAGGCGGTAAATTAATCGCTGTTACGCCTGCGCTATCCAAGGTGAAACTGCGATTAAGAGTCCCACCGACAACGCGAACGAAACAGTTTTCTGCGGCGGTTAGTATCTGGCCTTCGCGAGTACAGTTGAGTACAAACGATGCTCGATCATCTTGCTTGTAGTAATCCCAGTTCCATGTCGTGAAGTGGTTTACTGTGGCAATCAATTTTAAGCCAGTTGGTGAGGTTGCTGAGGCGACGATACTGCCGCTACCTTCTTCAACCCATAAGCCAGAACTTGTGTTGAACCACCACATTTCAATGGTATCGCCTTCAACCAGAATGCGACCGTCAGCTCCGATATTAGAGACTAAATCCATTTCAATATCGGCGGCTGTACCGGGAGCAAGCTGCAGAGGTTGTCCGTTTTGACTAAAGTCGAAATCAATCATCCCTGTGGTCACTAGAGCAACAACTTCGCCATCCGCCGTTAATGCTTGGCCACCACCAGGGAAAGCTGCACCAATTTGACGAATATCGATAGGCGTCATGGCAAGATCAATATCGCCTGTCACAGGATTGCCTTCTGCATCAATAAAGGCATTCGCTGGTAGTGAAATTTGTGTATTAAGTGCGTCGGTTTCAACGGTCGATGGTGTGCTGTTATTGAAAGCGATAGGGGCTGCTTTCGCCGACATCGTCAGTACAACGCTGGCGTCATCGCGGTCACCTGTAAATTCATAGCGATAGCTCTGATCTAGGTAGCCGGCTTTTTCTGCGGTGACGACCATCACAGGGTTTAGGGGGATGCCAGTGAAATTCGCGGTGCCGGTAGCGTCGGTTGTTAATTGTGCACCATTAACGGTCACGTTAACGCCTTCAACAGCATAACCGGTTAAGTCAGATACCAAAATAGTGAACTCAAAATCTTGATTGAGCACCATGGCGGGGGCGACATCAAATTCAATGGTCTGGGTGGCTTCACGATCTCGATCGTCGGTCACGTCCACTGTGAGTGTATGCATACCAGGTTCGGCTAGCAGGGCATAACCTTGATCTAGGCTGCTGATCACTTGGCCATCAAGTGTCCAGCTATAGACGAGGCCTTCAGCGCTAGCAGGCGTGACTTCAGAGGTAAACTCAAATGCTTCGTGTTGGGTTATTGTCTCAGGAACGCTTACTTCGACCTTTAAACAGCCGGTGAGTAAGGTAATAGAGGTCAACATAAAGGCGGTTAGCCAATGGCGTATAGACATAGTTAGCTCCTTGCTTTTCCGTAAGGATTTGTGGGAGCTAAAAAATATCACTGCAGAGTGAAGGTGAAATCACCTAATGCAGAATATGGCTGAGAAAAGCACGTAAGCATTACTATGTCGCCAAAGTCGTGTCTATATGGCGTAATTGGAGCAATGCTTACGTTGTAGGTGTAAGTTGATTTACGGGTTTGAGGATTCCGCACGCTGCTGTTCTTTCGCGGCTATCTTTTCTTGGCGGCGACGCTCTTTGATCTCTTCAAGGCTGGCACCTAGGTGATCTTGGCCACGCTGGTTGGCTAGTTGAATCTGAAGTTCGCGCTGGCGGAAACGCTCACGCTGTTCTTCCGAGTACTCATCTATGCACTGATGGCAGCTGACGCCGGGTACGTAGTCGCTGTGTTGTTTTTCGGCTTCTGTGATCGGACGGCGGCAGGCGTGACATTGGTCAAAATGGCCGCGCTGTAGATCGTGGTCAACCGTTACACGGTTATCGAAGACATAACATTCGCCTTCCCACATGGTTTCTTCTTTTGGGACGTCTTCTAGGTATTTGAGAATACCGCCTTCCAGATGATAAACCTCATCAAAGCCCTGTTCTTTTAAATAGGCGGTCGATTTTTCGCAGCGAATACCGCCAGTGCAGAACATGGCTACTTTTTTATGCTTTTCTGGATCTAGGTGGTCTTTGACGTATTCAGGAAATTCACGAAATGTTTTGGTCTTCGGGTCGACAGCGCCTTGAAAGGTACCAATACCAACTTCGTAGTCATTTCGCGTATCAACAAGCAAAACGTCTGGATCGGAGATAAGCGCATTCCAGTCTTTTGGTTTTACATAGGTACCCACGACTCGCTTAGGGTCGATACCTTCGACACCCATGGTTACAATCTCTTTCTTTAGTTTGACTTTAGTCCTATAGAAAGGAAGCTCCATTTCGTAGGATTCTTTAAAACCAATATCGGACAGTCGAGGATCAAGGCGTAGCCAGTCGAGCAATTTGTCTATGCCTTCACGAGTACCAGCAACGGTCCCGTTGATTCCCTCGGCAGCAAGAAGGAGTGTGCCTTTCACGCCAAGCTCAAGCATGGTGTTTAGTAATGGCTCACGTTTTGCTTCGTAATCGTTAAGCGTCACAAATTTGTACATTGCACAAACAACGTACGGAGTTGGAGTGTTCATTTATCGTTTCCTCGCGGGCCGGAGCGTAAATCCGGAGCGTTAATGTAAGGCAATGAACGGCTAAGCCATTCTGCGCCAGCGGCGGGATTATACATAAATGGCACCCTAACTGAATAAAAACGTAGCTTTTCGGTCCATATGCTTGTGATTTCATTCACAGTTTTATCTGATGAGCTACACTTAAATGTGACGAAGTTGAATTACTACGACAAAAAGGACGTTCTGTATGTGGCTAGCAATCGGGTTCTTATGTTTGGTGTTTTTTGCAGCGCTGATGATTTGTTATCGCTTTACCGCTGAATGGCGGGGCGTAACGGCTAAGCATGGTGACTTAGAATACGAGTATCGTGCGTATAAAGGGACAAGTTGTCGTCAAATTAAAGTAGGGATGGAAACCTCAAAACGGTACGACTTCGTGATACGCCGTCAGGGTATCCTTGATCGTTTAATGCAGAGCGCTGGCTTTGATAGCGATAAGAAGATTTGCCACCCTGATTTCGATGACTCTCTTATTATTCTCTCTGATGATTTTATTACGTCTCAAGCATTAGCTGGAGTGCCGGGGCTTAGCGATCAAATTAATGCCGTGTTTGAGCTTGGTGATGGTGAAACAGCACGTGTGGAAAAACTCGTGTGCCGCCGTGGCCGGCTATGGGCCTTAGTCGAAGATAAAGTACAAGACGCTGATCAAATGGCACATTTTGCAGATGTTGCGCTTCCTGCCATGGATATGTTTACTGATGCATTGCGTCGTTTTGAAGGCCCATTAAATGAGCAGCGTGCAGATCGTTTTGCCGTGCCAGCAGTCGCTTGTTTATTATTGGCTTCAGGCTTTTTTACGAAAGGTGTGATGGGGTGGTATGCCGAAGGTGCTCCGCTGATTGAAACTGGGTTGTTCTTGCAGTCAATTGTGTTCGGTTCAGTGACAGCAGTGGCATTAGCGGTGCTGACAATTCGATTGATGCATTACAATTTTAAAAATCATAAGGCATTCGCAGAGCTATTCTTTGTGGGAATGCTGGGAATGTTTGCCACAATTTACGCAGAGCGCGCTATTGAACCAGGCATTGAAATGGTGAAAACAGAAACCACATTCGATAGCTCTGCTGCGGTTGTGTATGAAGGTTAACAGAGGTGCCTTAATTCTCAATCGACTCTTCATAGCCAATATTGGTTATGAAGAGGGCGAACATTGATAAGAAAAAAATCAGCTGATCTTTCCTGTGACGCGAACTCGTTTACTGCCCGCAGCTGCGGGTGCTTCTTTGGCCTTGGCTGCTTTAGATGCTTTATCTAATCGATCATCGATCAAATTCTTAACGGCAATAATTAAGCCCATGCATACAAACGCACCGGGCGGAAGAATGGCGAATAAGAAGTCAGGGTACTCATCAAATAAACTGATTTTCCAATCAGCAGCCGAAGCACCGAACAACAAGTCCATATTACCAAAAATTTCGCCTTGACCCAGTAGCTCACGCATTGCGCCTAACAATACCAATACCACGGTAAATCCTAGCGCCATCATAACGCCATCAACCACCGAAGGTAGAATAGGGTTCTTAGAGGCAAAAGCATCAGCACGGCCTAAAATCGCGCAGTTAGTCACGATCAGCGGAATAAATATTCCCAATACCTCGTAAAGCTCATAGGTGAACGCTTGCATTACCAGCTCTGCAACGGTGGTAAACGAAGCAATGATCATTACAAAGGCAGGCAGTCTAACGGCGTCAGCAACGTGATTACGAATCAGCGAAACGGATAAATTAGAGCCGACCAACACCATCATGGTAGCTAACCCCAAACCTAAGGCATTCACGACGGAGCCAGTGACCGCCAATAGAGGGCAAAGCCCCAGTAGCTGAACAAGAGCCGGATTGTTTTTCCATAAGCCATCGAGGCTGATGTCACGTAAGGATTTAGTGGCCATGGGGTTTGCCTCCGTCAACATGGGGTGCGCTAGAGCGAACTTGGTTGTCGAGTAATAGATCTTTATGCATATCAAAGAACATCAAAGCACGTTTAACCGCGCGAACGACAGCACGAGGTGTAATGGTTGCGCCGGTAAACTGATCGAAGTCGCCGCCGTCTTTTTTCACCGCCCATTGTTCAGACATTGGATTGTTAAGCGATTTATTTGCAAAGCTTAAAATCCAATCAGATTTACGAGTATCAATTTTGTCGCCTAAGCCGGGCGTTTCTCGGTGTGCAACAACCCGAACGCCAGCCAATGAGCCATCACGATTAATGCCGACAATTAAGTCGATGTTGGTGGTGTAACCATCAGGAGCAATCGCCGGTAAGATCACCGCGCTCACTGAGCCATTGTTACGAGCGCGATAGATAAGTGCGTTATCCGCTAAAGGGCCAAGTAATTGTTGGTTAAAGCGTGAATCAACATCCATTGTGTCGTTGAGTAGGTCGTTGTCATAGCTACTGGCAGGCAGTATTTGATTCAACGCACGCGCTTCAGCGGCTTTAATGTTGTAGGCAATACGGTCGGCTGTCATGACTTGAGTCACCGCGATGGCACCGGCAGTGACCACGGCAAAAATGGCGAGACCAATAGCGTTACGACGAATAGAGGCAAAGAGTTCTTTCATGACTTATCTCCCGGCTTTAGGCCACGGCGAGGTTTGTCATGGCCATAGGTACGTGGCTGGGTGTAAGCATCAATAAAAGGTGCCGCGAAATTCATCAGTAATACGGCAAAGGCGATCGCATCTGGGTAGGCCCCCCAAGTACGAATAATATATAAGAAGATGCCAATGCCTGCGCCATAGATTAGCTTGCCGCGTGGTGTGGTTGATGCGGATACCGGGTCGGTAGCAATAAAGAAGGCTCCGAGCATGGTTGCGCCACTGAGCAGATGCAAGGACAGCGGCGTGTAAAGATCTTCGTCCCAACCAAATATCAGTGAACAGAGGGCGAGGGCAAGCAGCATAGATACTGGAATATGCCAAGTGATGATGCGCTTAATCATTAAGAATAAGCCGCCAGCCAAAAACGCTAAGTTCACCCATTCCCAGCCGCCATTAAGCCAACCAGAAAAGGTATCCCGTTGCAGTAACTGATCTGACGTCTCTTTGCTGATCAAATGTTTGTATTCATCCAGCGGCGTGGCACCGGTGTAGGCATCGGCGAGATCCTTCGCACCTGTGAATATGACCTTGAGGGTATCGGTAATACTGATCAGTTCAGTACCGGACACCTGAAATGACATTGCCCAGTTGGTGGTCATTTGCACGGGGAATGAAATAAGTACCAGTGCATAACCCACCATTGCTGGGTTGAAGGGATTGTTTCCCATGCCGCCATACAGCTGTTTGGCAAAGACTACCGCAAATGAGGTGGCTAACACGGTAATCCACCATGGGGCGAGTGGGGGTAAGGCCAAGCCTAACAATAAACCTGTCACCAGTGCCGTGTTGTCTTTTAAGAAAAAACTCACCGGATATTTCCGGGCTTTAAGCACCAAGGCTTCTGATGCTAAGGCCGTGGCGATGGCGAGGATGACGTTAATGAGTGTGCCGTATCCAAAGAACCAAGTCAGTGCAAATAAGCCGGGAAGGGTGGCCAGAGCGACCGTCAACATAATGCGGCTGGTGCGATTGGAACCGTGGGTGTGTGGTGATGAAAGCGTTAGAAGCGCCATGGGTTATGCTTCTCCTGCTGGGGTCAGCTGAGCTTCAAGCCCTGCCAGCTTTTCAAGTTGTTTGGTGTGCGCTTTAGTCAGTGCGTCGACGGTATCAAGACCTTCTGCCTTTGCCATCTCTAAACGCTCATTGGCTTTGGCGACACGATCTTGTTGCGCACGAATTTTGCGGTTGAGCTCGTCGTTTGCATTTTCTTTGTTTAACTCGTCTGTTGAGACTTCAGCGACGGAAGCGTTTTTGGTGCTTGAGCTAACAGCTTCATACGCGGCTTTGGCTTCCTCAACACGTGCTTTTTGTTTTTTGAGTCCTTGAGTCAGTAGCTCAACGGTATCTAACCCTTGCTCTTGAGCTTCGGTTAAACGTTTGCTGGCTGTTTCTAGTCGTGCTTGAGCGGTGTCCCATTTTTTCTTTAGGCGTTCTGGGCTGTTTGGATCGCCTTTATCTGAGACGCCAGCCTCTGTCGTGCTTGTCTTCGCTGCTTTTTTGGCGGCTGCCATATCAATGGCAATCTTTTTAATCTTGTCCTGCGTTTTTGCTAAAGCACCTTCGAATAATGCGACTTTATCGGCTTGATCAGGATCATTTTGAGCGGCTTCGAGCTTTTCTTTGGTTTTCACCAAGGCCGCTTGAGCACCGGTTAATTGTTTTTGCAGCTTCTCTAGGTCAGCGCTATTCGTCGTTGCTTGTACCGTACTCGTGGAGATTGAAGCCTTGTCAGCTGCCGAGTTTGTAGGCGCGGCCGATTTCTTGGCTTCTTGTGCTTTTGCCGCTGCTTCAGCACGAGCTTTACGTTTGGCGTCTTTCTCTGCTTGCTCTCGTTCTTGGCGCGCAATACGTGCTTCGAAACGCTCACGAGCTTGCTCTGCTTTTTGGTGCGTGGCGCGCTCTTCGCGAATGGCACCTTTCGAATGGCGGTAGTATTGCACTAGAGGTATTTCACTCGGGCACACGTAAGAACACGCACCGCATTCAATACAGTCGAAGAGATTATGCTGCTCAGCTTTGTCCAATTCTTCAGCTTTACTGAACCAGTAAAGTTGCTGAGGTAATAAATCAGCTGGGCAGGCGTCGGCGCACATGCCACAGCGAATACAGGCCATCGCAATATCGTTGGCCGGTAGTTCCTTATTGGTGGGCGCTAAAATGCAGTTGGTGGTTTTGACGACTGGTAGCTCAGTGGTGGGCAATGCAAACCCCATCATTGGGCCACCCATAATGATGCGAGTAGGTTTTTTGTTGCTGAATATTTTGCGTTTGCCCGGTGCTTGGTACCCACTGGCTTTTAACAAGTGGCTCACTGGTGTGCCGAGCAGTACATCCCAATTACCTTTATCAACAATGGTGTCACCCGTGACCGTTGTGATGCGGCTAATCAGTGGCTTGCCTTCATCAACGGCTTCGGCAATCGCCAGCGCCGTCCCAACGTTTTGACACACAATCCCCACTTGGGCCGGAATACCGCCAGAGGGGACTTCTTTGCCTGTTAAAATTTGGATGAGCTGCTTTTCACCACCAGACGGGTATTTAGTCGGAATGGTGACGACATCAATGTGATGTTCTTCGTGCAGTTCAAGTAAGGCTGCTTCCAGTGCTGCGATGGCTTCGGGCTTATTATCTTCAACACCAATTAAGCAACGTTCGGCCTTCAGAATTTGCAGCAAAATTTGTGCGCCACGAATTATGCCCACGGCGCGTTCGCGCATCAGCATGTCATCGGCGGTGATGTATGGTTCACATTCGGCACCGTTTAAAATTAAGGTGTCGATGGTGTACTTGCCTGTGTTCAGCTTGACTGCTGTTGGGAATCCCGCGCCACCCATGCCGGCAATGCCACAATCACGAATGCGAGTAATCAGAGCGTCGGCAGGAATATCATCGCAATCGTCTAAACCCAGCTCGGCGCATAAGCTCTGATGTTCAATCCATGAGTCTTGGCGATCAGGCTTGATCACAATGGATAATTCAGTCAAGCCTGAAGCGTGAGGGACAACGCGATCTTCAATGGCGATGACCGTTCCTGATGTTGGAGCGTGAAGCGGAGCCGACACATAACCATGAGGCTGGGCAATGGTTTGACCTTTTAATACCGTATCACCCACCGCAACAACTGGGTCCGCAGGTGCGCCAATGTGTTGGTGTATAGGAAGCACCAATTCGTTGGGCATTGGTGGCTTTTTGATACCACGACCGGTGGATTGCAGCTTGTTTTCTGGAGGATGAATGCCGCCATCAAACTCATGTAGTTGAATTAGGTGGGTCATACGTGCTCCTCCGCCACTAACGTGGATACGGAAGGCTGGCGATCAGTAGCAATCAATGCGGCCCCTGTTTTAGGTGCTTGCCAGTACCAATTGTTGCGATCGACACCGACGGGGATCATATCAATACAATCAACCGGGCAAGGTTCAACACAAAGATCACAGCCGGTACATTCATCGACAATCACAGTGTGCATCTGCTTGGCAGCGCCTAAGATGGCGTCAACGGGGCAGGCCTGAATGCATTTAGTGCAACCAATGCACTCATCTTCGCGGATGTAGGCTACGGTAGGCACGGCTTTTTCTGCGCCGTGCTCAGCGTCTAGAGGCTCTGGCTCTACGCCTAATAAATCGGCCAAGGATTGAATTGTGCCTTCGCCACCTGGTGGGCATTTGTTGATTTTCTCCCCGCCGGCAATGGCTTCAGCGTAGGGCTTACAACCCGGATAACCACATTGGCCGCACTGGGTTTGTGGTAAAACATCATTGATCTGGTCGACGATGGGATTGCCTTCAACTTTGAAGCGAACCGAGGCAAAACCAAGCAGCGCACCAAACACCAAAGCAAGGACAGAAAGAACAACAACGGCGATAATAATTGTGCTCATGATTAGATACTCACCAGCCCAGTAAAGCCCAAAAAGGCTAACGACATCAGCCCAGCGGTGACCATCGCAATAGCCGATCCTTTAAATGGATTTGGCACGTCAGCCACAGCAATACGCTCACGCATGGCGGCAAATAGCACCATTACCAGCGAGAAACCAACCGCAGCACCAAAGCCGTAAAGGATAGATTCAACAAAACTGTTTTCACGCTTGATGTTAAGCAACGCAACACCAAGCACAGCACAGTTGGTTGTGATAAGCGGTAAGAAAATCCCCAGCACTCGATAGAGGAGTGGGCTAGTCTTACGAATCGCGAGTTCTGTAAAGCCAACGACTACCGCAATCACCATGATGAAACTGATGGTTTTTAAGTAAGTCAGATCAAACGGAACCAGCAAGTAGTTGTACACAAGGTAGCTACAAACAGATGCCAGTGTAAGGACAAAGGTCGTGGCTGCACCCATGCCAATGGCGGTTTCTAGCTTGTTTGAAACTCCCATGAATGGACACAATCCTAGAAACTGAACAAGAACGAAGTTGTTCACTAAGATAGTGCTGACCAGTATCAACAGGTACTCTGTCATTGGTGGCTCCGCAATGAGTAATAACCTTCTGATTAATAAGACAATTCAGTAAGGTATGAAATTCGGGGGCGCATTATCCCAAAAGACCGTTATGTCGTACAAGAACATAAATCACTAGTATTGATAGCCATTTGGAATAAGAGATGGGATTGTTACCACTCTTAGCAGTAACGCGGGCTTGCTTCAGGACAAAAAGCTGGCAGACTCAGGGGTATTGCAGTGATTATTAAGGTAATTGTTGCCGCGAAAACTAGGCGAAAGCTGTGTATTCAGAGGTGCCTTAACTTTGGATTCAGCCATACTGACGAAATAAAAATACTCCGACACGGAGAGCACAGGGGAAGAAATGGGGATCACAGGCAAATCTCTACTCGCAGCGTTAATATCGTTGCCATTAGTCTTGAGTTTAAGTGCGTGTAAAGATCAGGCTTGGAATAACCCTCACGCGGCGGATGAAGCGGGAAAGAATATTTTATATTCCAGTTTTTCGGGGCGCCCTAAACATCTTGATCCCGTAATTTCATACAGTTCGGATGAAGGTCGTTTTATCGACCAAATTTACGATCCGCCGCTGCAATACCATTATCTAAAACGTCCTTTTCAGCTTGAGCCAAATACTCTGACGGCCATGCCAACCATTGTTTATCGCAATGCAGAGGGGCAAGAAGTCGCCGCGGACGCGGCAGACTTAGCGTTCAGTGATTACTATTTTGAACTGCAGCCGGGGATTTTGTATCAGCCTCACCCAGCTCTGGCCCTTAATGATGAGGGTGGTGCATTTTATCAGTTCACTGACTCCAATGACGCGGCAGCGTTTTCTACCTTGGCCGATTTTACTGAAACTGGCACGCGCGAGTTAAAGGCGGAAGACTACGTTTACCAAATCCGGCGTTTGGCAGATCCAACATCGTTATCACCGATTCGCGGATTATTGTCTGAATATATTGTTGGCATGAACGAGTTTGGTGATAAGGCCAAAGACATTCGTGCGGAGCTGCAAGATGGCGAATGGTTAGATCTTCGAAGTATTGAGTTCTCTGGAGTCGAGGTGATCGATGATCACCGCTATCGAGTACGCCTCAATGGTAAGTACCCACAATTTAATTATTGGTTAGCCTTCCATTTTTTCGCGCCAGTGCCGGTTGAAGCCGATCGTTTCTATAACATGCCGGGGATGAGTGATCGTAATCTCACACTAGATTGGTACCCGATAGGTACCGGCCCATACATGATGACAGAGAACGACCCCAATAAAGTCATCATTCTTGAACGTAACCCTAATTACCGCGATGACTTTTATCCTTCAGAAGGTGAATCGAGTGATGGCGATGCTGGCTTGTTAGATGATGCTGGGCAAAAGCTACCTTTCATCGATAAGTTCGTTTACCGCTTAGAGAAAGAGTCGATTCCGTTATGGAGTAAATTCTTACAGGGCTATTACGATCGCTCTGGGATATCCAGTGACAGCTTTGACCAAGCGGTGAAAATTGGTGCCTCGGGTATTGGTTTGTCTGAAGAGATGTTGGAGCGTGGCATCAGTTTAGAAGTCGATGTTCTGCCGGGAACCTATTACTTTGGCTTTAATATGCTCGACCCAGTGGTGGGCGATGTTGGCACCACAGAAGAGCGAACGCGTAAACGTAAACTACGCCAAGCGATTGCTATTGTGTATGACCAAGCCGAGTACATTTCTATCTTTATGAATGGTCGCGGTGAAACAGGAATGAGCCCATTGCCGCCAGGTATTTTCGGCTATCAAGAAGGTGAAGAAGGTATTAACCCAAACGTCTTTAAATGGGTTGATGGCAAACCCGTTCGTCGTTCTATTGGGCACGCAAAAGAATTGCTGGCGCAAGCTGGGTACCCAGGAGGTCGCGATACGAACACGGGCGAACCGCTAGTACTAAACCTTGATACGGTGGGAGCAGGCGCGAGTGCAACACAAAATTGGTTGATTAAACAATTCAAAAAATTGGATATACAGCTTAATTTCCGTGCAACCGACTACAACCGCTTTAAAGACAAGATGAAAGCCGGTAATGCTCAGATGTTTCAGTGGGGCTGGATGGCGGATTATCCTGATGCCGAAAATTTCTTGTTTTTGTTATATGGAGCAAATGGACAAGTCGTTTCAAATGGCGCGGGTGTTAATTCAAGCAACTACGATAATCCGCGCTATAACGAACTTTTTGAAAAAATGAAGCTAATGGAGAACACTCCCGAGCGGATGGCCATTATTCGTGAAATGTTAGCGATACTTCACGATGATGTACCTTGGGCCTCCTCCTTTCACCCTCACAGCTACGTGTTAAACAATGAATGGGTTTCTAATAGTAAGCCGCATGGCATTTCGAAGGCGGTGATTAAGTACTTAAAAATTGATCCTGAACGCCGTACTGAACTCCAAGCGCAGTGGAACTCGCCTGTGATTTGGCCCTTGATATTAGTGGCCGCGCTTTTGTTCGTCGTTGCCTTACCTGGCTATATGGCGTATCGCCGTCGTTTACAACATCGTGTGTCGTCGACGCTAAATCCAAGTACTCATCAAGACGGAGGTCAATAACATGCTTGCCTATATTATCCGTCGTTTAGGGTATGCCATTCCTATTTTAATCGGTGTAAACCTGCTGACCTTTGCGCTCTTTTTTGTGGTGAATACACCCGATCAAATGGCTCAAGTGCAACTGGGTGATAAGCACATTACCCCAGAAGCCGTTCAAGAATGGAAGGCTCAACGTGGGTACGATAAACCGCTATTGTTCAACCCAGACAAGTCAGGTCTGAACTCGGTCACTGACACCATATTTTACGAAAAATCATTGCGCTTATTTGCCTTAGATTTTGGTAAGTCAGATGCCGGACGAAGTATCGCCGCAGATATTGAGCAACGAATGTGGCCAAGCCTTGCGGTTGCCTTACCCACATTTGTCATTGGCATAAGTGTAAATATCGCCTTCGCGTTATTTATTGTGATGTTTAGAGCGAGTATTTTTGACACTAGCGCCATGATTTTATGTGTGGCTCTGATGTCCATCTCGGGCGTTTTTTACGTCATAGCGGGTCAATTCTTTTTTGCAAAAGAATGGAACTTAGTGCCTATTTCTGGCTATCTTTCCGGGGCGGACGCGTGGCGGTTTTTAATCCTGCCCGTCATTATTGGTGTTATTTCAGGCATTGGCGGCGGCACGCGTTTATACCGCACTTTGTTTCTGGAAGAAGCTAATAAAGATTATGTTAGAACCGCTCGTGCGAAAGGGGTGCCTGAGCTGACGGTGTTATTTCGACATATATTGCCGAATGGTTTGATTCCTATTTTAACCAGTGTGGTTGTCGTGATTCCTTCCTTGTTTATGGGGAGCCTGTTGGTTGAATCCTTCTTTGGTATTCCGGGTCTTGGTAGTTACACCTTAGATGCGATTCAGTCGCAAGACTTTGCCATTGTGCGCAGCATGGTGTTTCTTGGGTCGGTGCTTTATATCATTGGTCTGTTATTGACTGATATTTCTTATACCTTGGTTGATCCACGAGTGAGGTTGTCATGAGTACCTCAGCGATGGATGTGTCTTCCGTGGACGTTTCAACAATGAATGAACTGGGTTTTCGGCTGCACTTTCTATGGAGTGATATTTTAATATTCCTACTGGCCGCATCACTGATCGGCTTTGCGATCACATTATATCGAAGCCCCTTATCGCGTGCGCGCTGGGCACAAGTGTTTGAGTCTAAAATTGGCGTGGCCGCCTTTATGGTCATTTTGTTTTACGTCGTTGTGGCTTTGGTTGATTCTGTTCATTTTCAAATTCAGCTAGAGCAAACCAGTGAATCAAGCGAAGTGCATTACGCACCCGAAGCGAAGAGTTTGCTCGATGTTGTATTAGCACCAATGCAAGGCAAAGATGAAAAAACATATTCAGCGCCTTTTGCTATACATTCGTTTGCAAAAGCAACGGTTGAATTGCCTGATGGTGGGGTGGCTCGAGAGTTTCCAAGATTATTACACGGCGGTTCACATCTAGAAAACGAAGATGAACATCTTGTGGATGTGATGGTGAAGAGCTTAACCATTATAGGTTGGGCGTTGATTCCTTGTTTGATTTTAATCGCTTTGCATCATGCATTTCTTCGTAAATCAGCGTCTGGTTTACCTTGGCCGGTGATATATACCACCTCGGCGATTATCTTTTTGATTGCCACATGGGCCTTGCAAATGAGCGAGTATTACCATGTGTTAGGCACTGATAAAGTAGGCCAAGATGTGCTTTATGGAGCGTTAAAAGCCATACGCACAGGCGTGCTGATCGGCACCTTAGCCACGTTAGTGACGTTACCATTGGCGGTACTTTTAGGTATATCGGCCGGTTACTTTAAAGGTTGGGTAGATGATGTGGTGCAGTATATCTACACCACATTAAATTCAATTCCGGGCATCTTGTTGATTGCGGCGTCTGTGCTTTTGATTGATGTATATATCGAAACCCACCCTGAGCAATTCAAACTCCTTTCTGATCGTGCGGATTTCAAATTTATTGCTCTGTGTTTTATTTTGGGCATGACAAGTTGGACCGGGCTGTGTCGATTACTTCGTGCTGAAACCTTAAAACTCAGCCAACTTGAATACGTTCAAGCAGCCCATGCGTTTGGTGTTAGCCGCTGGCGTGTTATTACTCGACATATCTTGCCGAATACGACGCATATTATTTTGATTGCTCTAGTGCTCGACTTTAGTGGTTTTGTTCTGGCAGAAGCCGTACTTAGCTATATTGGTGTGGGTGTTGATCCTTCTATGAAGAGCTGGGGGAATATGATTAATGAGGCGCGAGCCGAGTTGGCCAGAGAACCGGTGGTCTGGTGGTCGGTGACGGCGGCATTTATTCTTATGTTTGTATTGGTGTTGGCGGCCAACTTATTTTCAGATCGAGTTCGTGATGCTTTTGATCCACGTACCAGTGGCAGTGGAAAAAGCGACGGCGGGAAGGTGAAATGAGCACGTTATTAAAGGTCGATAATCTCCGCATTCAGGCTGGCAGTACACACTTAGTTGACGGCATTAGTTTTGAAATATCTGCCGGTGAAGTGTTCGCTCTTGTGGGGGAGAGTGGTTCAGGAAAATCACTTTCCAGTTTGGCCATTATGCGTCTACTGGACGATGCTCTAACGATTACTGGCGGTGATATTTGGCTGGGTAATGATTCGTTGTTTGCACTAACAGAAACCCAGATGAATGGTATTCGTGGACGTCGTATTGCTATGGTGTTTCAAGAGCCACAAAGCTCATTAAATCCGGTGCACAGTATTGGCGATCAAATCGGTGAGGTTCTTAAATTGCACCGTGGTAAGGCTGCCAATAGCGATATTATTGAACTCTTAGCTGAGGTGGGTATTCCTGAGCCAGAGCAGCGAATTGCTTGGTACCCTCACCAGCTATCTGGTGGGCAAAAGCAGCGAGTCATGATTGCTATGGCATTGGCGTGTGAACCTGATCTATTGATTGCGGATGAGCCAACAACGGCGTTAGATGTGACGATACAAAAGCAAATTCTAGAACTGATGAATGAGCTTCGTCGTACACGCGACTTAGGTATCTTATTGATTACCCACGATATGGGTGTCGTTGCAGAAATGGCTGACCGTATTGCGGTAATGCGCCACGGTAAAATATTAGAACAAGCGAAGCGTGCTGAGTTTTTTACTAATCCTCAACATGAATACAGCCGCCAGTTAATTCATGCATTACCTCAGCCTGACGATTACTTAACCCGAAATGAACATGCTCAGTTACTGAAACTTGAAAATATTAAAGTGTGGTTCGCTCATCGCAAAGGCGTACTGCAACGAATTTCTGGGTACACTAAAGCAGTAGATGGTATTAGCTTAAGCATTGGTCGGGGGGAGACCTTGGCTTTAGTGGGGGAGTCGGGTTCAGGGAAAAGTACGGCAGGGCGCGCAATACTTCGACTTGAAGATCTAAGTGAAGGAGAGATTTGGTTTGATGGTCAGCGTATTGATGTGATGACGCAGCGTGCGTTTAATCAATATCGCAAACGTGTGCAGGTGATTTTCCAAGACCCATTCTCTTCAATGAATCCGCGCATGACCGTGCGTGAAATTATTGAAGAAGGCATGATCAGTTTGGGGCTGGTTGATAACGCCAAAGAGCGTGAAGAAAAAATTGAAAAATTAGTGTTAAGAGTTGGGCTTGAAGTCAGCCACCTTGATCGCTTTCCGCATGAATTTTCAGGTGGGCAGCGTCAACGTATTGCGATTGCACGTGCGATTGCGGTTGAACCTGAGTTGATTATTTGTGATGAACCAACCAGTGCCTTAGACGTCTCTATTCGCGGTCAGGTGCTGAAATTGTTACAAGAACTGCAAGACGAAATGGGCTTGTCTTATCTCTTTATTACACATGACTTATCCATTATCCCGCATCTGGCGCATCGAGTCGCAGTTATGCGAAATGGTGTAATTGTAGAGCAGGGAGACACTCAAACGTTAATGACCACGCCAGAGAATGAGTACACACAGCAGTTACTGGCTGCAGTGCCGCGTATTCCGGAGCATATTTAAAATATATAACTCGACGCCGTACATTTTTTCCAACAAAGCAATGTACGGCGTTTTCATGTAAAAACCTCTATTGATACTGTTCTTAAACATATATCTTTACAGCTTCAAGCTGTGCGGATCACGGCTTTCTATTTACTAAATAACAGATAGCTTTCTGGAGAATTTATGAAAACTCTTACCTTGCCGGTTATATTGTTAGCCTTGTCCGGTTGTGCGTTGCAACAGGCAAATACTGACATGCCCACCGCTCCTGCAGAGATTGCGGCGGTGCCTGAATGTGTTGGCTCAACAGATATTCCGGCGGCATTCGCAGAGGATTTTGACGCCGTGACTGATGCCATATTGTTAGCTGATTCATTGGGGGAGCCGACAAAAGGCAAGCTTTGCCAAGGTAAGGTGTATGAAAGTAACGCAGATGCTGAGGTGGTTATTTATCGTGCCTGGAATAGCACCAACCCTGGCAGTAAATTGGGTAGCTGGTGGGCGCTTTATGAACCTACAGGCGCGGTAGCAGATTATCGCGAAGATTATGAAATCTGCTATCAGTGGTCACCACTGGATAAAATGGTGCGTTGCACGTTGAAACCAAACACTAAAGTAGTGATTGGTAATGGTCAGAGCGCATTCTGTTCAGCTTATCTGACTTACCCTGTGTCTGAATCTCAGCAGGTTTATATTCAAGATGCTGCGAATGCTGTAGAAAATTGCACCACCTATACTGCTGAGTTCAGTTGGAAATAAGTCGTTAAGTCTCATGCTTATTTTTCTGTTACAGCCAGCTGGTAGCTATTGCTACCAGCCTTGTGTGAATTTTCTGTAGTACTGCTGTAGTACTACTGTAGTACTGCTTATTCGGGCGCCATTTGCTTTGTTTTTTCTTGCTTAGGTATCATTTTCTTCGAACCGTCAGGGTTATAAATAACACTGCCGCAGACCCAAGAACCGCGTGACCTTGAACAGTTATTAACAACAGTGGTCGTTGACCCTGACGTGCAAGTAATTGTTACCGAGCCAATTCCACCTTGGCCACCGGTTTCTTCACAGCCACCGTCTTCTCCGTAGCGTGTTCCTGCCATTGATTGGGTAGCGCTCATAATAAAAAATAGTGTGATGAGTAGTTTCATAAAACTCTCCCTGAGAATTTACTATTGATATTCAGTGTGTTTTTTAATTGTCTGTTAAGAAGCAAAGTCTTCTCTAAAATCAAATCAGAGATATCCCAGCTACTTAACGTCGTGAGTGAGAATATCCCAGTGGTATTTGGTCGAAATCACCTGTTGGGGTGACTGGTTTAAAATATTATTAGTGACGCTGAAATAAGCATTGATTCAGGCTCAGTCTTACGCTGAATGGGTAATAGGCTCGATTAATGGGTTTGTTCTAGGGCACCTCTGCTATAGGATGTTCACCGATATCAATCTGAGAGATTAAGGCACCACTATGCGACTAGGTCTGCATTCCATATTTTTATCATTATTTATAGCAGCGTCTAGTCTATGCGCTCAGGCTGAAATGGTCGTTAGTCATAAGACTGCTGGGTTAGAGTACCCGGAGAATACTTACGAAGGTTTTTTGGCCTCCTTGGCCATGCCGGTTGACGCTATTGAAATTGACCTACATGTGACTAAGGATAAGCAGCTAGTTTTACATCACGACCCGGTCTTATCGAGCTACAATTGTTTTGAAAAAACGAGTCAGCAGCGCGTTGTTATTGCTCAAACCCCGGTTTCTGACTTATTGGCCTTGAAATGCTTTAACCATAAAGTTGATGCAGCGTATCGGTTATCTAAATTTTCTGATGTGTTAGATGCTTACGCTGAATCAGATCAATCAAAATTATTATTGGTTGAGGTAAAGGTCTGGGATGAGTTGATTGAGAATAATCCCCTGCATAAAGATCTTGATACGGAGGCTATGCATTACCCTCACAAGCAAGTCGCTCGCTTGGTTTATGAACAGCTCAGATTATACGATTTAAAAAATAATATTGTTTTTAATACTTTTAGTCGTGAGCTGTTACTTGAGTTAAAAGCGCTTCAGCAGCCTGATGAAAAATTTGAATATGGGTTGTTATATAAAGGTGAGTACTCTCCGTGGAAGCTCGGGTTGATTGCTTTCTTTTCGCCACTTGAGTGTTATGACGCCTGCTGGGCGCCAGATTACAGCGAAGCTAAGAAATGGCTTGAAACGAATGACATTGAATACTTTATACCGAACTTCGCTCAGTTAAATAACATCTTATTTCGATGGGGCTACAAGCGTCATATAAAAGGAAAAAGTCTTGCCTTTAAGGTGATCCCTTGGACGTTGAATGATCAAAGTGCATGGAAAAAATATCGAGATTATCATTTCGATGGCATCATTACCGATGTGCCGAGTTTGTACCTTGAGTCGATGGATGGACGGTAGGCTCGGTGTTCGTTGAAATTTGACTCCATGTAGGTCTTTGTTTATTTGCAGTAAGGGCGGTGGTCTGTCGGTTCTTATGTTTGAGCGATGGTAAGGGGCGTCAATCAAGGCCTCTGTCTAATATGTGGCCTAAACCCGGCGTAAGCGTGACAGAATGAAACGTTACAGTACTCATATGGGACGGCGTTGAACCAATCATTAGTGTCTCCGAAGTAATTTTGGTCTGCGTCTATATGTTTCTTCAAGGCAAGTATCGCACTTGCTGATTTACCCACGTTGGCTTTTATTCGTCAGCTTTCTGTCGCTGACTTTGCCTCAGTTTCGGCGTACACTTGTCGCGATTTTTATCTATGTTTTATCCTTTCACAGGAGCAGAATGTGTCCGCGTTAACCCAAGCTCATATTGAAGCAGCACTGGCAACTTACACCGATCCTTATCTTGATTCAGACCTTGTCAGCGCAGGCTGCGTGCGTGATATCCGTGTTGGTGGCGATGCTGTCGAGGTGGATATTCACCTCAGTTATCCTTCTGATTACTTAAAAGACGGTGTTGCTCAGATGCTTCAAGTAGCACTTGAAAATATCGATGGCTGTCGCTCGGCAAGAGTATACATAGACTGGTCTGTGGCAGAACATAAGTCTCAAAATACCGTTGAGGCTATTGCCAATGTTAAGAATATTGTAGCGATTGCATCGGGAAAAGGAGGCGTTGGAAAGTCGACAACAGCGGTAAACCTAGCCATTGCTTTAGCGAAGGATGGTGCCAAAGTCGGTTTGTTAGATGCAGATATTTATGGCCCTAGCCAAGGCATCATGCTTGGGGTTAAAGACGGTACTCGCCCTACAACAATTGATAATAAATGGTTTATGCCGATTGAAGCGCACGGTCTTAAAACCATGTCGATGGCGTATCTAACCACAGAAAGTACGCCGATGGTGTGGCGTGGCCCTATGGTGTCGGGTGCTTTAATGCAGATACTGACTCAAACGCAATGGGGTCAGCTGGATTACCTTATTATTGATATGCCGCCGGGCACGGGTGATATTCAATTAACATTGAGCCAAAAGTTTCCTGTTAGTGGCTCTGTCGTCGTTACAACACCGCAAGACATTGCTTTAGCTGATGCTAAAAAAGGCATCGAAATGTTCAATAAGGTGAATATTCCGGTGCTGGGGTTGATCGAAAACATGAGCATGCACATTTGCTCCAACTGTGGTCACGCAGAGCATATTTTTGGGCAAGATGGCGCAGACGAGTTAGCTGAACGTTATGAAACTAAGGTACTTGGGTCATTGCCGTTATCTAAGTACATTCGTGAACAAAGCGATGAAGGCACGCCAGTGGTTGCTGCGGATGATTGCTCTGAGGTGTCAATGCTTTATCGTCATGCTGCAAGGCGAATGGCAGTGACGTTGGCATTAAGGGAAGAGGGGACGGCGGTACCTACGATAGAAATCAGCGAGGACTAATTTCTATCGTGTCTGGATACCTTCAAACAGGCTCGATTCTGCGATTGCAGTTCTTAACGAAGTCCGTCGGCAAATATGCTGACGGAATTCACAGCATCTTTTGTGCCTGCACGGATTTCAAGAATAACTTCTCATGCTTTATTCGCTAAATCCATCCCATGCTCAGCCTGGCTTTGGCAGGTGTTCATACTGGTAATCGCATTGGCCGTGCCGCTTTGCATTTTGTTGATCATGCTGGAAATTTCTTCGGTTGATGTACTGGTGCGGGCAGCAAGCTGACGAACTTCGTCAGCAACAACGGCAAAGCCACGGCCTTGCTCACCTGCACGTGCTGCTTCGATCGCTGCATTTAGGGCAAGTAAGTTTGTTTGATCAGCGATGCCTCGAATGGTGTTTACAATTGAGGTGATCTCCTCTGATTGCTGACCAAGCTCAGAAATCTGCGCGGCGGTTACGGCGACAGCTTCGGTGATTTTTGCCATCTCTCGTGCTGCTTCCTGTACGACTTCAGTACCTTCGGCAGCAGTTTGCTCGGTTTTCGTGGTGATGTGATAAGCGCTCTGTGAGCTTTCAGATTCGCGTAAATTCTTTTCAATGTTTTCAGTAATATCAGCCGCAAATTTAATAAATCCGTATATTTCACCGTCAGTCGATTGTAGCGGTGCATAAGAAGCTTCTAGCCAAACTGTGCTGCCATCTTTTTTCTTGCGTCGAAAGCGGTTACTCACAGACTTACCTTGAGCGAGCTCTTTCCAAAATTGTTCGTATTCAGAGCTTTGGGCGTATTCTTCATCGCAGAATATACGGTGGTGTTTCCCTTTGATCTCTTCAAGACTATTGTAGCCAGTAGCGTTTAAGAAGTGCTGGTTAGCCTTGATCACACTGCTATTCTTGTCGAACTCAATTACCGCCATGGACAGATCTATGGCTCGCCTTATGTCTTCATTAAGCTTGTTTTCAGCCATGATGGCTGTAATGTCATGAGCAATTTTTACGATCTTGTCAACGCCACCAGAGGCATGCATCACCGGGGCGTAGGAGGCATCGAGCCATATTGTCGAGCCATTTTTTTGTAGACGACGAAACTGGCCGTTAGAACTTTTGCCACTTCTCAATTGATGCCAAAAATCCCTATATTCTTCTGAGGAAACATCCTGCTTAAGGCACAAGTTTCTGTGAGGCATACCGATCAGGTCATGCTCTGAGTAGCCAACCATGTCTAAATAGGCTTGATTCGCGAATAGAACATTGCCCTCTGGGCTGAACTCGGCAACGGCTAAATTCTTATAAATTGAATCTAGCACTGGATTGTCGCTATCCGCAGTCAGATGGTTAATATCTTGCTTTGTTGGTTTTCGGGAAAAAAACATGTCGGGTACCAGTCGGAGTTCACTTTATTAACTTTAGCTGGAGGTTTTAAACTTACAATTTTTGGTCTGGATATATTTAAAATATATTCGAATAGATATCATTGTACTCTAAGGTATTTCGTATGTTATCTATGATCATTTAATTTGATCGGTGGCCAGCTACACTGGAGTTCATGTATAAAGAAGATGAATTGTCGCTGTGTAGCCGGCCTTACCGCTAGTTAATGATAATCATTTATAAAAATATTGATGTACCGTCACTGTAGAGAGAACGCCATGAGCCAGTATTCACATATTCTTGAGCCGCTTGATCTAGGTTTTACCAAGCTAAAAAACCGCGTCATTATGGGTTCTATGCACACCGGCTTAGAAGACCGCCCTTGGCACTTCAGTGAGCTGGCAGAATACTTCGCTGAGCGTGCTCGTGGTGGGGTTGGTCTATTGGTAACTGGTGGCTTCTCGCCCAACCGTTCTGGTGATCTACTTCCATTCGGTTCAAAAATGATGAGTACTTGGCAAGTGCCTTTTCACAAAAAGGTAACGTCTGCAGTACATGAAAACGACAGTAAGATACTGCTGCAGTTATTGCATGCGGGTCGTTACGGATATACGCCATTTAATGTCGCTCCTACAGCAATTAAGTCGCCGATTACTCCTTTTAAGCCTCGCGAGCTGACAACTAAACAGATCTATAAAACGATTACGCATTATGCACGCGCCGCTAAATTGGCAAAAAAAGCAAATTATGACGGTGTGGAGGTGATGGGTTCTGAAGGTTACTTCATTACTCAAATGCTGAACGCGCGCACCAATAAGCGTACGGATGAGTTTGGCGGTTCTTACGAGAATCGTATGCGTTTTCCGCTTGAGGTAGTGAAAGCGATTCGCCAAGTGGTTGGCCCTGACTTCATTATTATGTTCCGTCTATCAATGCTCGATTTGGTGGATGACGCATCGACGATGGAAGAAGTGATTATTCTTGCGAAAGCCTTAGAAGATGCTGGTGTTACCTTAATTAATACGGGGATTGGTTGGCATGAAGCGCGTATTCCTACCATTGTAACGTCTGTTCCTCGTGCTGCATTTGTAGATGCAACGGCGGAAGTCAAAAAAGCGGTAAACGTTCCAGTGGTTGCGTCTAATCGCATTAACATGCCAGACACTGCTGAAGAGATTCTCTCTGCAGGTAAAGCTGATCTAGTATCCATGGCACGCCCATTACTGGCTGATGCGTACTGGGTTAAAAAGGTTGAGGAGGGTCGTGTTAATGAGATCAATACCTGTATCGCCTGTAATCAAGCGTGCCTTGATCATACGTTTGAAAATAAACGCGCCAGCTGTTTAGTTAATCCTCGCGCGTGCCATGAAACTCAATTAATTTACAGCAAGGTCAGCACGCCTCGTAAAGTAGCCGTAGTTGGTGCAGGGCCTGCGGGCTTAGCTGCGGCGACGGTGGCGGCTGAACGTGGTCATACAGTGACCTTGTTTGAAGGTCGTAGTGAGATTGGTGGGCAGTTTACATATGCCTCAAAAATTCCGGGTAAGGAAGAATTCCGCGAAACCATTCGCTACTACAAGGCTCTGATCGAAAAATACGGCATCGATCTTAAACTGAATACGCAGGTGAGTGCTGAAGAATTAGCCGCGGCTGGATTTGACGATGTGGTTGTATCTACTGGCGTTGCTCCGCGTATTCCTAAAATGCCGGGGATCGATCATGAAAAAGTCGTTTCATACCAAGAATTATTGGCGAATGAACTTAACTTAGGTCAAAAAGTAGCCATCATGGGGGCCGGCGGAATAGGTTTTGATGTAGGCGAATATCTGTCGCATCAAGGTGAATCTTTAACTCTTAATAAAGACGCTTGGATGAAAGAGTGGGGTGTTGATATCACGAACACAACGCGTGGAGGATTAACTGAATCGCATATTGAAGAATCGCCGCGTAAGCTGTACTTGTTGCAGCGTAAAGCGACGGCCCTAGGTAAAGGGTTGAATAAAACATCTGGTTGGGTCCATCGTGCTGTGTTGAAAATGAAGCAAGTCGAAATGATTGGTGGCGTAAGCTACGATAAAATTGATGATCAAGGCTTGCACATAACGATCACCAAAGGTGAGCAATCTGAGCAGCGTGTGTTGGATGTTGATCACGTTGTGGTTTGTGCCGGTCAAGAATCGGTTAACAGTTTATACGATGCGCTTAAAGATAACGCAGCATTCAAAACACACCTTGTCGGTGGCGCGGAATACGCTGGTGAGCTGGATGCTAAGCGTGCTATTCGCAAAGCCAGTGAGTTAGCTTCCGCTCTGTAATTTCGCCTCTCTTTTAATGGCCATTACATGTTTGGCATCTCTGGATCATACAGAGATGCCATCGTTTGTTTCTTCATGTTGATTGAAATCGGGTAAAATAAGGATTATTGCAAACCCTGTACTTGTGGTTGGCCATTCAATATAGCCTTTCATTATACGTGTTATTAAATTATGTACCTCGAACATCCCGAGCCCTTTCTTTTTTGCACGGGTTCTTTGCGTTGTATAAAAAGGTAACATAACTTTATCCTGATCTTCTTTCCTAACCCCTTTGCCGTTATCTTGATACTGTAAATTCAAAGTACCTTGATAAAGTGCTGCAGACACCCGAACATATAATTTATTGTCTGCATACAAGTCTGGATTGTGAGTGACGCTGTTATCGATAAGTTGCAGTAAGATATCATCGAAAATTTCAACATGGCCATGCCATAAGCTATTTTCAGGTGTGCAAATAACTTCAATATCCAAAAAATCAAAGCGGTTGTGTGTACGTTCTTTCCATGATCTTAACCATGTATGTAGATGCGTACTTTCTGGTTTGTATTCTGTTGACTCTGCCAGAGAGGATTGAATTACATCATTTAATTCAACCAGCCGATCAATGCTATGGGATATATGTTGAACACCTTCATCAAGTTCGCCTTTTAATTGAGGCGGAGCTACGAGGCTTAGTTGTTCGCTTAGGTGGCTGCTGGCTAAACGAATATTACCAATAGGCGTATTCATCTCGTGGGATATCCCCATCACAAGCTGCCGAACGGAGAGGTCACGAGTCTCTTCCAAGCGTTCTAGTTCCAGTTCACGCTCATAGCTTTCTGTAATATCAATCAATGATCCAACCCAATATTGCGTTGCAGAGTTTGGCTCTCGGCGCATGGTTAAAATACCCTCTACAGCTTTACCTCTGCGCGGCATCATTGATATTTGATACCCTTGTATTTGTTCTTTTTTCTGAAGTGTTTGCCATAGCTCAACCGCTGCTTCCGGAGCGCGAATAAACTGATCTATGTGAGGTTGGGCGGCAATTACGTCGTCGGCATTTTTATAGCCAAGGTTTTTAGCAAACGCAGGGTTGCAGCCGGTAACAACTCCCTGACCATTTAACTGGAAGCGCCCAGCAATTGCATTTTGATAGAGGTCTTCATATTTCTTTAGATTATTGATCGCTTCTACTTGGCTTTTATTTAATCGTTGTTGGTCTTTCTCTCTATCGGATCGCAACTGATTTATCTGTGCACCAAGTGCCAAGGACAGCAAAATAACATCAAGTATAGAGCCAATTTGGTAGCCATAAAGAACAAGGGCATTGCGGGGAACAATACCTAACGAACTAATGTTTCCTAAGATTGTACCAATAATAAAAGTAATCCATGCAAGCGTGAACAAACGAGCCGGTTTGTGACCCAGCCGCCAAACGCGTATGGCGACGATGAGTGTGTAAACCGCAACTACAGAGTTAACAAGATTTTGTAATGAAACGGAGAAGTAATAGGGTGCAACAAAAGCGAGAACCATAAACAGTACGGTGACGGGCGTATAAATTCGGTAGAGGAGCCAACTAGATGGCGCGTATTTTTTAAGTTCCAATATTCGAGGTAAAAATAGACTAAAGAAGAACTGGGTTATCGCGAACGATAAAGGCATCATCACCTTATTCCAGTGAGGTTGTTCAGGCCAAAAATAGCCAAAAGCTGAGCCTTCGAAATTCATATGGAAGAATAAAAAACTTAAGACAAAGGTAGAATACAAAAAGTACGTGCGATCACGAATAGCAAAAAATAGCATGAGATTATATAACCCCATTGCCAGCATAACAGCGTAATAGCCGCCGCGAAGTAGGTTGTTATTTAGTAAGTTCTGGTTGAGTGATTTTGAATCGATAATTTCTAGGGGCAGTTGGTAAGTGCCTTCGGTCGCCACATACAAGTACAAGTCGTAAGACGTATTTTTTTCTAAATTAAGAGGGAAAATCAAATTTGGATGATCGACTGCACGCGGATGATAAGGGTGTAGATCACCGCCATATTGGACGCTACATAGCTCTGAGTTTTCAGTTCGGCTAGGGCAAATATACAAGGCAACGGTGTCGAGTAAAGAATAATGATTCCAAAGAAACCACTCATCATCCGTCAGGTTGTTCAGCTCCATTTTTAACCAATAAGCATTCTGCCTAAATCCAAAGTTAATATAGTCGTGGGTATTCACTGTCCAATCAGTTGAGCTGATGATGTTGGTAAACTTAGTGGATATATAAATAGGCGCTATGGCTGGAGATTCCTGATATTGCCAGTGAGTGCCTGTTGGGTGGTGCCCTGCCTTGGTTAGGGGCAGTGTTTCTGCTTGGATAGTGACCGATATCAGCAATATGGCCGCGATAAGCAGCCTGACTAGTGACCGACAAGAGGTTAAAAGAACCAGTTTTTGAGTAAGTGTGTCCTTGTGTATGGGCATCACGAATCCTTTTGCTATTACTCGCTCGTAGCCACCACTTGGAACTCAACTTTTGCGGACTATATGAACTCTGAAAGCGGCGTTTTGTTAATATTCTGATTAGGCCAGTATAGTCATAAATCGAGCGTCTATGCAGTTTGTAGAGACAAGGTTGTGATCGTTGTCTCATGAGGCTGGCAAAGGGCCGCTGGTTTCAGTAATCTACTGCGTTTGAATCGCGCTGTGAATTAAGAGATTGTATGTTTTTTGAGCAGGAACGAGGGCAGTTTTTCCGCCCACTTACCGGGAAGTACCGGGCGCAGGTAATGGAGTGCCTGCGGGAGCTTTATCAGAGGCTCTATAGCTCTAGCAGCGCCGACTACGGTCAGGCGATCCAGCGAGATACCGTCGTAGAAATCTTTCAAGAAGCATTAGTCCGAGCCCCTGTACTGGCTGACGGCTATGACAGCGAAGAAGACGCACCAGAAGGGCGCTTTCGTAACAGTCGTGAGCAGGCAAGCTGGGTGCTGAATCAATTGCTGGATTATGGCTGGATTGAGAAGCAAGTCGACGAAGCCAATATGCAAAGCACCTTTGCATTCACGCGCTATGGTCGCCAGTTTACGGAACCCTTCAACGCCCAAAGTCGGGCGATGGCGCATACTCGCCACCGAAACACTCGAAACACACGTAATTCATTGGAATCGTTTCTTGAGCGTGGAGACATTTACGATCTTCTAGATGCATATGAGTACTCTGAGCAAATTATCAGTGATTTTACCGATGTGATCGCAGAGCTTGAAGAGCGCAAACGAGACCTCGTCCGTGAAATGGGTGATCAACTGCTTGTGCAGCGCGCCAGTGAAGCCTTCTTTGATTTTATGGAGAATCGCTTTCAGCCTGATTTATCCGTGCGCCTATCTGCCGATAACGTAGAAAAGCACCGAGATCAAATTCAGGGGCTGATTAACGGTATTCGTAAACGAGACGTTGCTTTCAAAGCAGAAGCCGAGAAGCGCTTGCGTGCGCTCTTGCCAGATCTTACCCATGAAGGCCAATCGGTACTGTGGACGCTGCTTGATGGCATCGAAGTGCGCCTCCGTAACGCCAGCGACATCATGCTACCGGCGTTGCGTCGTGCGCTTCAGAGCTTTACCAAACGTGCTGACATCATCATTCGTCAGATGAGCTACTTAGCGTCGCAGCAACACAATGACGTACTGTCGGTATGCCGCAAGTTAACAGAAATGTCTGAAGACGCTCAAACCGAGGCGCTAGAGCGAGCCGGGTTATTAATGGAAGTGCCGCAGATTCGCTTGGTTGATCCCGCTCAGGTACGTATGCATGCCCCAAGAACACGCCAGGTTATTGAAGCCTCACTCGACGATGGTAAAGGTGACTTTGACGTTGATGCACGCCGTGAAATTTATGTGCAGCAAGTGCTGGATCAGGCTTTCTTGGTGAATCAGCAAGCAATGCGTAGCTTTATGAGCAGCAAGTTAAGTTCGGGTAAAAAAGTCTCAACCCGCGATATCCCCATCGATACCGCACAGGATTTTATTGCAGTGGCGCACGCCATTAGCTTAGGGGCGGCAGATGGCTTGTCCTCTGAGTTTGAATTCCTCATTGATTATGATGAAAACCCTCGTCAGGAAGGTGGTGACGGATACTTTATTAAGAAAGATCACTTCACCTTTGAATTGGTTCAGAAGCAGTCTTGAGCCGGGCTAACTAAAAAGAATTCTGATTATGTTGCATGAAATAGAAAGAGCATTAGATAAAGAAGGCCTGAACCAGAAAGAATATTCTGAGTTGTTGGTTCGCCTGCTTGATTACGGCGTGATATGCCGTGATGAATCCCAAATTGAGCAAACCTTATACGACCGTTATGTCCGTATCGAAGAATTGATTGGAGAGTATCTTTCAATACTGGGGATTCGTATTCAGCACGACCGTCGTTTTCAATTTGTCCGTTTGTACCCGCCGGGTTCACAAGTGCCGGGCATGGAAGAAGATCAAGAATTCTCTGGTAGTCCGTCGTTTCGCCAGCGCTTGAATCAAAACGAAGTAGCGCTGATTTTGGTTTTACGTGCGCAGTACGATAAAGCCTTGCGCGAAGGGGCGGTGGATGAGCAAGGGTGTGTCATGGTCTCGTTTGAAGGCCTAAGCATCGCGATGAAAAATCTATTAAAACGCAGCCTGCCTGAGAACGTTACCGACCGTAAAATAATGTTCCGTAAACTGCGTCAGATGCGTTTGATCCAACTTCAGAATGAAGACTCAGTAGAAGATGGCGATGTTTGGTTACGAATCCGCCCAATGATCATGAGCTATGTCAGTGATCAAGTACTCACCGAACTTATGGGTGATGAAGACGAAGCTAGTGATGAAGGAGCCGCTCCCGAGCCTTTGCCTGAAACAGCACAAGAGTCTTTGTCTGAAACCGCAGTAGAAGCTGAACCTGCAAAGGATGATGTAGCGGATGAATCTAGCGAAAAGTCATCAGAAGACGTTCCTGAATCAGACCCAGCAACCGCTGAGGCTACAGAATCGTCGAAAGCAGTTATTGAAGATACAGAGCGTGAAGATACAGAGCGTGAAGCAACAGTAAGCGAACAGGAAGTTTCCGGAGATGAATCCGGCGAGCCTGAAAAGAAACAGCCCGTCAGTCTGTTCGGAGAATAATCGTGTTTTTAAAGAAATTTGTATATATCAACTGGGGTAATATCCCAGCGACTGAATTTGAATTCGGCCCAATCAACCTGCTTTCGGGCGGCAATGGTTCGGGTAAAACCACCGCAGCCGATGCCGTGCAGACCATCATGACGGCAGCGCACGATACCTTATTTCATTACAACCCAGGCCAAGACGAAGCCACCCAGCGTGGTCGTGGTAAAAACGTCCGTACGTTGGCGTCGTATGTATTGGGTTGTGATGACGGCAGTTACGCACGTCCAAACGGTGCTGTCGGCTATTTAGCAGCGGTCTTTCATCCGACCACAGGTGAAAGCGGCGAGCCATTTACGGCGATCATCGGGGTGAGTGCTTCGGTAGATCGCGCTGGCAGCCAGCCTGTGGCGCGCCAAAACGATTTGCAGTTTTATATTGTTGCGGGCCAAGAGCTGACGCAAAACGATTTTCTAGTGACTGTGAACGACAGTCAGCAAGAAGTGATTCCGCTGAATAAACTGACCAAAAATTTGGCTCAGCGTATGGACCCGAATCACGTCGAAAAATACGATACCAAAAAGCAGTACCTGCGTCGTTTATACGGTGCGCTGCGTGGCCGTACTGATGCGGTGCCAGAGCGTGAAGCTATGAATGCGGCGCGAACCTTCTCGCGTTTTATGGCCTACAAGCCCGTAAAAAGTATCAATGGGTTTGTGGCCAACGAAATCCTCGAAGCCAAAGACATGGGCGATGCGATTCGCAGCGTGTCTGATCTGATGAAAACCATCTATGCGATGGAGTCCGACGCCAACACCTTGGCGGAAACGATTGAAATATTAAACGGCACTCGCGAAGCCTCTGGGCGCTATATTGATCAATGGATCGATTACAACGTACTGGAATACACCGCCGCTCGTAGTCGTTACTTAAATGATCAAAAGAACTACCTGCACGCCAAAGAAGTACAGCAGCAAGTGCGTGAGTTATTAAACAAAACGCAAAAAGAACGTGATGTTTCACAAGACCGCCGTAAGCAAGTGCGCGAGCAATTGATTACGATGGAAGCGCGTCGTCGTGGCATTGACGCCCTGCAAGATAAAGACGCCGCCGAGCAAGCCATTGCCGACGGCAAGGCCAAGTTGCAAGCGCAAGCGATTCCATTGCTTGAACAAGATCAAATGTTGCAAGCCTCATTACGTGCCACCGAGCTTTTGTATGGGGCTTTGCAAAAGACGAATGTGGCAGCAGAAATCCCAACGCTGGGCAGTAAAAAAATTGCCGAGCAAGCGCGCAAAGTCTTAGCCATTAAAGATCAGGGTGCGGTCGATTTCCGTAAGCTACTCGGTAAAGATTGGGTTGATCTAGCACCGCTTGAAGCTCACTTAGATGATGCACGTGAACAGCAAGCGTTAGTGAATCAATGGCGTGATCGTTTTCATGATACCGAACTTGAAAGCAGCGGCATTTCATTACGAGATCAAATCGCTCGCGTGGCTGATCGCCGAGAGCAAAAGCTGCAGCAAGCTCAGCACCGCATGGTGCAAAAGCAAAATGACATTGCCAGCCTTGAATCGCGCCAGTTGAACTATCCGGGCTTTGTACGTATAGCCCTTGAAGCCATCATGCGTGAATGCCCACAAGCGGAACCGCGTGTATTAGCAGACTACGTAGAAGTCACTGACCCAGAATGGCAGAGCGCTATTGAGGGTTACATCGGCGGTGCACGTTTCAGCATCATCGTGGAGACCGCCTTCGAAGCCGAAGCTGCGCATATTTTACGTCAGATCCCAGGTGGCAGTCGTGCTCGTGTTATTCAAGGGGAAAAAGCCAAGAAAGACAGCGAGCGTATGAAAATTTCCTCCAAGTCGATTATCGATTTAATGGACTTTGATCACGCCACCGCACGTTATTACCTTGAAGCCAGTTACGGCAGTGTTGAACAAGTTGCAGATTTGCAGGCACTGCGAATGACGCGCCGTGGCGTTACAAAGGAAGGTCTGGGTTCTGGTTCATACTCGATCTATCGTTGTGATGTAGACGACACCGAGCTGGTCTTTGGCATGGGGGCACGAGAACGCGCCTTGGCAGCAAAACGCAGCGAGCTACATACGTTGGAAGATGTGGCTAACGAAGCAAATTTTCAATTGCGCCAAGCACAGCAATTATTGGATGCCGTGAATTTACTGCGTCATGTTTCGTTTGCTGATCAAATGCAGGCCATGCTGGACACCCAGTATCAAATGCAGCAAGCGGAAGATTCTTTAGGCGGTGTAGACACCAGCAGCTTTGGTGATATTGAGCACGAATTTACCGTACTGAAAGGCAAAGCTGACGACTTAGACGCACAAATTAAAGAGCTGGACGGCGAGTTAGGGCGCTTGCAGCAGCAGCTGAACGACGCTGAAAAAGCCTGTAAGGCTTTGAGTGAGCATCAAGAACAAACGTCCGATGTGGCGGATGCTAAGGAAGACGCTCTGCGTTCTATCGTGAGTATTTGGCCTGACTTTAATTTAGAAAAACGCCTTGAGCAGTCGGACAAAGAAGCGGAAGAAAGCCCGGTCGAGGCGATTGAAAATCTGCGTAAATCGGTGGCGCAAGAATTAAACGCCACCGCTTATGAAATTGAACGCAATATCACAGAACATAATCAGCGTTGCCAAACGGCAGATTCCATCGTTTATACGCCGGATTACCGTGATGAGCACGGCGCGAAGTTCTTTACCGATGTGTGTGGCTTGCAGCGTGAGATAGAGCGTATTCACAATCGTCTGAAGAATAATATTCTGGTTGAAAAACAAGACAAACTGCACCAGCTACGCGAAAGCTTTAACAACGTTTTCGTTACTAACTTGTGTCACTCGATTTACCAGTCGATTAACGACGGTAAACGCATTCTGGAAGATCTCAACAAAGAACTCGCTCATCATCGTTTTGGTGCCGACCGTGAAACCTATTGGTTCGATTGGGAGTGGGTGCCAGAGTATAAAGAGTACTGGCAGTTCTTTGATGAGGTGATTAAAAACCCAGCCCTTGGTGATGGCGCCACCTTGTTCACTGCCGAGTTATCCGCCAGTTCAATCAAAGTGCGCGATCACTTAATGAGTATGTTGCTGGAAGACGACGAACAGAAAGCCATGCGTGAGCTAGAGCGTATTTCTGATTATCGTAATTACCGCGCGTATGAAATTTTTAAACAGCCAGCGAACAAAGAGCCCATTGCATTAAGCCAATACGGTACTGGGTCGGGTGGTCAGTTAGAAACACCCGCGTACATTATTCGTTCGGCAGCGATTACCTCCGCTTTCCGCTTTAACGAAGGTGATACGCACCTACGTGTCGTGCTTGTGGATGAAGCCTTCTCGAAAATGGATGAAACTCGCTCAAAAGAAGTGATCAACTACCTGACGGAAAGCTTAGGTTTGCAGTTATTGTTCATCATGCCGACGAGCAAGTCGGGGCCGTTTATGGATCTTGTGTCTAACCAGTTTGTGTTCTCGAAAGTGCCATTAGCGGGAGGCCAAACAAAAGGTGAGTTGCAAACGCGGGTATTGATTGATCGTCAGCAATGCAACCAAGAAAAAGTGCAAGAGTTGTGGGCCAACCATCGCCGGACGATTCGCCATCAAGCGTCACTCGACTTTATGGAAGAGTTTGCCTGATGACGCAAGAAAATACCGTAGCTTATGGTGTAGGCGATGCGTCGTTTAAAGCGGCCGGAGAATACGAGGGTATAAAAACCCTCGTCGATGCTTTCTACGATGCGATGGATGTCTTACCTGTGGCCAAAACCATTCGTGCAATGCATCCAGCAGACTTAGAAATGACACGCGATAAACTCACGCGATTTCTGTGTGGTTGGTTGGGCGGCCCGCGTTTATTTCGCGAAAAATATGGGCCAATCGCTATCCCATCTGCGCACAGTCATATGCCGATTGCTGAAGCAGAACGCGATGCTTGGCTTGCTTGTATGGAAGAAGCATTAAAAACACAGCCCTATGCGGATGAATTTAAAAAATACCTGCTAGTACAGCTAGCGGTACCCGCTGAGCGTTGTCGTATGGCGTCGCAAGCGGCATCTAAAGCGGCGACCTAATGGCTGGCTCAGCAAACCCGTTGCGTTTCTGTGTAAGCCTGTTTAACGTAGTAATGATCAAATATTAATCACGACTGACAATAAGAAAAAGAGCCCCGTTATGATCCGATTCTTGAGAATACTGCCCCATGGCTTAGTGCTAGCAACCACATTGACGGCGTCTTCGTTATTCTCGTTAACGGCAGCAGCGGAAACTATTAATGATCACGCACTGTGGAACATTAAAAGTGACCCTAGTGAAACACGTTGGATTCAGATTCGAGAGTTCTCGCGCATGGGTAACGATGATATTTTTCATGTTGATGTGTATGTGCGTGAAAATGGTGACGTTAAAGAGTTGGCGTTGCGTTTGGCAGATCATATCGCCATTGAACGCGAAGCCTTACTAAACAGCATTGGTCAACCGGTTGATATGGGTGTTCCTGAGCGTGAAGCGTATCAAAATGGCTTGATGCAATGGATGAAAACGCCAGCGTCGCAGCGTGACGTTTGCCGTCGTCCTATTCAGCGCTGTATGCAAAACTTAGTGTCAGAAGCCGACGGCTTTTAACACTAAGGGTTATTTTTGAATTGAGTCGGCTCGTAAACTCGAGTTTTTAGTAACCGCGCTCAATCAAATCCTTCATTACTTGTTCATAAAAATCTTCAATGCCACCTTTGTAAGGCGCACTTTCTTGTAGCCATGCAGTCTTTGGACCGTAGTGCTTGTTTCGGCCAGTAAAGTAATTGTGATAATAGCCATGACTAAAGATGCTTCCATCTAACGTTTTCACATGCTCGAAATTGCTTTTACCGTCGGCACACTTCTCGTAGCCAATTTTATCGAAGTTTTGTGAATCCATTGTGGTGTAGCCGTCATTCTGGCCATATAAGGCCGTGACACCAAGATAGAAAGTAGCATCGCCCCAGTAAGTGTAATCCCAAGTACGAATACGTGCTGAATAGCTGTAGTAACCAATGCCGTTACAGGCTTCATTGCCTTCGTTAACAATATCATCCCAAACATACTCTTCCATGCCCAAGGCTGTTCTGAGTGCTTCCCAGACTTGCTCATCTTTATAGAAATCACGTTGCATGTACTGGCTACTTAAAATGGCTAAACCATTCAAGAAAGCACGGAACTGCATGTTTAAATCTAAGTCGTATTCCATCGGATTATTGGCATCGTAGTTTTCGGTCAACACCAAGGGTTGGTTAAACAGTTCGGCATCGGTAGTGGTGTCGCCAATCTCGCGCCACATAATATCCGTGTTAAGTTTTTCGCCCTCTTCAAAATCCCAAAAATACGCCCCGGCTTCAGGGTCAATCCAACCATCACCAAAGGTGTAATTGGTGAGGGTCATACCTGAGATCCCTATGGTGGCGATTTCAGCACCTAAATGCTCACCAGATAATGAGACAACGGCGGCAACATGTTTTTTCATGGTGCCTGCTGCTGGGTTGTCTAAATCCGCAGGTTGGTAGACCGACATAAAGCGTGCGTCTTGCACACCTTGTGAAGCGCCCATAATGACCACCTTGTCGGCACCGGTTTCTTCGAGTGCTTGCAATACCGTTAGTCGTAATGATGCCGATCGGATTTGATATGAGGCATAGGTGGGCTTGTCGGCGACAAATACATCGTTACCGCAGGCCTCTAAACGATCAACAACGCCCTTACTGAAATAACGGTTGTATTGCGCGATATTGCTGGTGCGTTTGAGGCGGTCATCGAATAAGTTTTCAACCCGAGGGGGGAGGTGTGCCTCATTCGCAGGCAGCACCCACTCAAGACAACCTTCATCATCGTTCCAGTCCGCGCAATATTTAGCAATATTATCGCTTTCGCGTGTCATACACTCATCTGGGGTCCAGCTGTCAGGGCATATGGACCGCAACCCGAAGTGATGTGATAACACAATCGGGTATTGTATTTGGCAGTCAGGAATTGAAGGCGTTGCCAGTGCTTGTGTGGAAACCGAAGCAGCAGCCGATGCCAACGAAGCAGTAAGCAGTATTGTTTTCATGATAAGACCTCTTCCGTGGGGTTGAAGAAGTACTGATGAATCAGTACCTCAGGAATTGATAGCAATAAAACACCAACGCAAGATATGCCACTGTAAGCCAGTGTTAATCAAAGGCATGTATAGATGATCAATATCAATTAGAGGCAGGCGTTATGCGCCATGAAACAGTCATCCGTATTGTTATGTGGCAGCTTGCTGCAAAAACAAGAGACTGATAGGGTGCATGTAACCAATGGAAGAGAAAAGGAATACGGTATGGGATATGAGCGCATATTGGGACTTAACGTGATAGACGATACTGAATATCAGAAATATCGGGATGCAATGATTCCAATTTTGACGACTTACGGTGGTGCCTTTGGGTTTGATTTCAAAGTATCCGAAGTACTTAAATCCAAAACAGACGACCCTATCAACCGTGTGTTCACCATCGACTTTCCTGATGAAGCGACCATGAATGCTTTTTTCAACGATCCGGGTTATCTAGATGCCAAAGCAAAACACCTTGATCACTCCGTCAATGCTCGAACCATCATTTCGTTGCATGAAAAATAAGTAAATTTTTTAATTACCCCTGAATTTAAGTATGGAATATTCATGAATAGCATCACTAGCACTTTTCTGTTGATTATCGTATCGCTAGCCCTAAGTGGCTGTGCACTATTTACATCACCATACGATGTGACGCGTCATGAAAACTTCACCAAGCTGAAAGCCGTGCATATGAAGTTCTTTGACGACTGGACTGTAGGCACAGATAAAACATGGAACTTAGAGTCTGTTACAAGTTACTGTGATAATGGTGATCTTCAATATCGTGAAGCGTTTGAATACGCAAAATCTACAGATAAATCTGACAGCACGGGTGAGCGAGCGGTGAAAATTCTGTGGAAGTCGTTCACTTCTAACTGTGCATTATCACTAAAGAAGAAAAAACTCTTCAGTAAAGTATTCATCCAAGAACTACGACCTGAAATAGAACAAAACTATAACTACGCCATCGCGGGTGAGTTAGCCCGAGTCACTAAAAAATAATTTAACGATAGTAATTCAACGATAGGTAATAGCATGACCGTACTCAGTGAAATTATAGATGCGACAGGCAGCGACGTTAAACAACAGCTTAAAACTGAGTTGCTAGATCTTATTCAAGGCGCAAAATCAGAATCCGCTGACGTAATCAAAGAAACAGGCGAAAAGATCGAGAAATGGGTAAAAATGAAAGTCGAAGGCGACATCGATGCCGATGAACTGAAAGAACTACTTAATAGTAGAAAAGCCACAGTGCAGCAGTTTCTAAATACTCAAGAGATCGCTGCCAAAGCACGAATGGAAAAAATCAGTGTAGGCTTGATTGATCTGATTGTTGATAAAGCCATGGGCGTGATTGTTTAAATTAGACAATAAATACAAAGGAATGTCGCCATGAATGCCGAGCTAATGGCACTGTCTGATATAGATAAGCTGGTTTCATTATTTGATCAATATATGGTTTTTTATGGCCAGCCCTCCGATCCTGAACGCTACAAAGTGTATTTGATTGAAAGACTGAAAAATAATGAAGCAACCGTTTATCTTGCTTTTAATGAAAAATTAGAAAGCGTCGGCTTTGTACTGAATTACCAAACATTTTCTTCAGTATTACTTGGTCGGGTCGTCGTATTGAACGACTTGTTTGTTGTACCAGCGGCACGTCAGAAGGGAGTAGCTAAGGCATTGATTGAGTGTTCAGTTAACTTAGCGAAAGAAACGGGTTCAGTCAGAGTCGATCTTGGCACTGCCAAAACGAATAGCAATGCACAAGCGCTGTATGAACAGTTAGGTTTTGAAAAAGACACTGAGTACTTCGCTTATAGTTTTAGCGTGTAATATCAGTGGGGCCGTTTCGCGTAAATTAATAGATTAGATATAAGGTGAGATCTATGAGTACTCTGAATACTGTAGAAATAAAAGCCTTTCTTCCGGCAAAAGACTTTGAGGTATCAAAGAATTTCTATTGCGATATTGGCTTTATAAAAGTCTCGGATGAGGGTGGTGTTGCGTACTTTCATCATGGGCAATGCAGTTTTTTACTCCAAGACTTTTACGATAAAGCGTTAGCTGAGAATTTTGTAATGCATCTTCTTGTTGAAGATGTCGATAGCTGGCATCAGCACGTATGTAAATCTGGTGTCGCTGAAACGTATCTTGTTAAAGTCTCTGAGGTGGTGACTCAAGCTTGGGGGATGAGAGACTTTACTGTATTGGATCCAAGTGGTGTGCTGTGGCGAATCGGTCAAAATGTGTAATAGTTTATCAAGTAAAGAATTCTTTGCTGGTTATGATATTTAGCATCAATTCCCCACAAACCAATATTTATCCCACGCCTTGAATACTTTTTCTGGGTATTTAGTTTTTCCTAAGCTGCCGTTGTAGCGGGCTAGGGCGCGAATCAGGTTGCCTTTTTCACGGTCTAGGTAGTGTTTTAATATCGTGCAGCCATAGCGCAAGTTCGTGCGGGTATCCATGAGGTTGTCTTCTGAACGGCCAATTTCGTTTTTCCAAAATGGCATCACTTGCATATAGCCTTGGGCACCAACATAACTTAAGGCAAAGCGATCAAAGGCGCTTTCTACTTGGATAACTGAGAGCACGAGTTCGGGCTGTAAACCTGCCTTAGTCGCTTCTTGATGCACCATGCGCAGTAGGTCTAAACGAACCTCGTTGTCTTTCATTTTACGATAGCGCTGTAGGCGGTTTGACATATCCATGAGCCAAACTTCGGCGTGAAACTTATCGTTAAACGATTCTGATTCAGATACGGCAGAGAGCAGGGCTTGGCGTAGTTCGGGGTCAGGCTGGTCTGATGACATAGCTATTGCAGGCGGCGCAATTAAGGCCGCACACAATGTGGTACATAACGCAGTTCGCAACGCCAACGCTTTTAGCCTGTGGCGCAAAGCCGAGGTTAAGGAGCGTTGGCGCAGGATCATTACAGGCTGATCCGTTCTTGAAGTAGCGCCAGAATATCTTCTGCAGCAATCTCTTCTTTATCTTCAGCACGGCGAGCTTTGTACTCAACTTTGCCTTCTTTTAAGCCGCGGTCGCTAATGACAACACGATGTGGAATACCCATCAATTCCATGTCAGCAAACTTAACCCCAGGGCTGGTCTTTTTATCGCGGTCGTCCATGTAAACTTCAATACCTGCAGCGGTCAGGTCGGCGTAGAGCTTTTCAGCCACTTCACGAACTTCTTCCGACTTATGCATGTTCATAGGCACAATACCGACATGGAATGGCGCGATGGCGTCTGGCCAAAGGATGCCGTTGTCGTCGTTGTTTTGCTCAATGGCAGCAGCGACCACACGGCTTACGCCAATACCGTAACAACCCATAGTCATGACTCGGTCTTTACCGTTCTCATCAAGGACTTTAGCGTTAAGTGCTTCAGAGTATTTGGTACCTAACTGGAAGATATGACCCACTTCAATACCGCGTTTAATATCGATGGTGCCTTGCCCACATGGACTAGGGTCGCCAGCGACGACATTACGCAGATCAGCGATTTCTGGCAGAGCAACGTCGCGCTCCCAATTAGAGCCGGTCATGTGCATGTCTTTTTCGTTAGCACCACAAACAAAGTCCGCTAGGTGTGCAGCACTGCGATCGACGTAACACCGCGCGGATAAGTTTTGTGGGCCAACATAGCCGGTGACGCCGCCAATGCTTTGGATTTCTTCTTCACTGGCAAACTGAACTGGGCTAAGAACGCCGGGTAGTTTTTCCGCTTTGATTTCGTTTAGCTCGTGATCACCACGGATAAACAGAACCACGGGTTCGCCTGCATCACCTTCTTCGGCGTCTTCTGCTTCGCTGATACCACGTACGACAATGGCTTTTAACACTTGTGAGGTTGCTACATTGAGTAGCTGAGCTACGTCTTCAATTGAGCTGGTATTTGGAGTCGCTACTTTTTCGAGTGTTTGTGTGGCGGTAGGGCGTTCACCAGCAGGGGCGATGGCTTCTGCTAATTCGACGTTAGCGGCGTAATCGCTAGCGCTTGAAAAAGCGATGTCGTCTTCGCCAGATTCGGCTAGAACGTGGAATTCGTGAGATGACGCGCCACCAATGGAGCCGGTGTCGGCCAATACAGGGCGGAAATCTAAACCAAGGCGATTAAAAATATTGCAGTAAGCGGCGTGCATTTGCTCGTAGGTTTTTTGCAAACACTCTTCGTTCGCATGGAACGAGTAGGCGTCTTTCATAATGAATTCACGGGCACGCATCACACCAAAGCGTGGGCGTGTTTCGTCACGGAATTTGGTTTGCACCTGATAGAGGTTCATTGGCAACTGCTTGTAGCTGCTTAGGTTGTTACGGGCTAAATCTGTGATGACCTCTTCAGCGGTGGGGCCAATACAGAATTCACGGTTGTGGCGATCTTTAATACGCATTAACTCGCCGCCGTATTGGAACCAACGGCCGGTTTCTTCCCACAATTCAGCAGGCTGAACCATTGGCATAAGCACTTCTTGAGCGCCCACGCGGTTCATTTCTTCGCGCACAATATTTTCTACTTTGCGCAAAGTACGTAACCCCAGTGGCATCCATGTGTACAGGCCGGCGGCCAGCTTACGGATCATGCCTGAGCGCAGCATCAATTGATGGCTGATGACAACGGCATCTGCCGGGGTTTCTTTTTCAGTAGCAATAAGGAATTGAGTAGCGCGCATAGTAACGGTTTGGCCATGTGGTCATTTGAGTTGCCCCTATTCTAAAGCCTACGCACCTCACCAGCAATTTTGTCGTGGAATAAGTTATTTTTAATAAAAATTTGGCGTTTATCTATTGGTTGAATTGTGAGCAACATCATGAAAACCTAAGGTTCATGGTGTATGGAGAGCATTTCGGCGTTGTCATGCTTAATGACTATGAGATACTTGCCGATACAGGATGTATATAACAAGAGTGCTCAAGGGTGTGAATGATACTGAGAAGCACTTAAGGCAGCTCTGAATAATGCAGTGGAGGCTGCGGATTTCAGGAAAATGACAGTTTAAGGCGCTACTTTGCAGGCATGGCGGGTCACGTCAAAAAGTAGCAACGCAGAAATGTCATTTTCTTGAAACCCCCTGTTTATAGGTAGTGAGGGGCGTGGCCTGTAAACACTTTATATCTTTGTTGTTGATCTTATTAAGGACCTGCCATTAACTTCGATCAACGCCTCAATCTAAAGCGTTACAGGATTCACGCGCACGACTGCATGGATGCAGGAGGTAGGGCGACGCAGGAAGCCAAAGCCGAGCACTACTGAATTATTCAGAGGTGCCTTAATAATAAAGTGGAGCAACTTCCGTGAACAATGAACTGGGAACCGCAGAGGATCTGCCTGTTGTCGATTCTTGCTTAAGAAATCAGCGCCCAATATTGGATGTTTTGGGGCAATTTTTACCAAAAAATGCGCGTGTACTCGAGATTGGTAGCGGTACAGGGCAACATGCGGCTTACATGACTGAGCACTTGCCGGGTATTTGCTGGCAACCAACAGAAATGAGCGAGCGTCTTGATGAGATTACGCTCTGGCAGCAACATTGTAATCGTGCGGGGTTTCTTCCGCCGTTAGAACTGGATGTGTGCCAAGATATTTGGCCTGCACGTGATTTTGATGCGGTGTTTAGCGCCAATGTTGTTCATTTTGTTAGTTGGCCTGAAGTAGAGCGCCTTTTTGTCGGCGTGGCTCGGTGTTTAAATGCTGGTGGTTTGTTGATGTTGTATGGCCCATATAATTACGACGGTCAGTTCACGAGTGAAGGTAATATTGCGTTAGATGGCTGGCTACGAGAGCGCAACCCGGAAAGCGGCATTAAAGATTTTGAGCAAGTATTACTACTGGCACGAAAGCATCATTTGCACTTGCGCGCCGATGAAGAAATGCCATCCAATAATCGCATGTTAGTTTTTCAAAAAGCAGACACTGAATAACAAGGGATCCGTTACTTATGAGTCAACAACTTGAACCTTGCTCATGGGCGGTCGGTGGTTCCTCTGAAGCGCTCTACCTTGCATATCATGATAACGAGTGGGGGAAGCCTTGTTATGAACCCCATCGCTTGTTTGAGAAAATTTGTCTCGAAGGGCAACAGGCCGGACTAAGTTGGATTACCGTCTTAAAAAAGCGCCCGGTTTATCGTCAGTGCTTTCATGAGTTTGACCCTAAGCAAATAGCCGCTATGACAGATGCCGATATTGAAGACTGCCTGCAAGACACCGGACTTATTCGCCATCGTGGCAAGTTGGAAGCCATTCGTAAAAATGCTATTGCTTGGAATACGGCAGAAGAGAAAGGCCATAACTGGGTTGAATGGTTGTGGTCGTTTGTTGATGGGCAACCTCAGATCAATCATTTTGCTGTTTTGAGCGAGATCCCGGCGCAAACAGACGAGTCTAAAGCCATGAGTAAAGCACTTAAAAAAATGGGCTTCGGATTTGTTGGCCCAACTACTTGCTACGCATTTATGCAAAGTATGGGGATGGTTAATGACCACCTCACTTCCTGTCCGCTTCATCCCAGCAATCAATAGAATGCCATGTTTTTGAACTTAACAGCTTTCAAGCTTCTAACGCTTGGCGTTCTTGCAGCTTGTGGGTGAAACTCTTTGCCCGCTATCATAGATATCGTTAATTAATCTCGGTGGTGTTATGAATAAAACAATCGTTAAACTGGGTTTTGTGTCGGCAGCTATCGCCAACATTGGTGGTGTATTGCTATTCTCGCGATTATTTTCTAATGAGGTTATTTCTGCGTCTGATCCTGTCGTGATGTCGACCTTTGGTCTTGTGATGATCATGGTCTGGGGATTGGCTTATTTGGGCGCTGCCGCAATTTCAAGCAGTGTACGATGGCTGGCGGCTGCTTTCGCGATAGAGAAGTTAGTGTATGTGATTGTTTGGTGCCAGTGGATGTTCAACAACAGCATCAGCGACGTGTACTCACAAGACCTCTATGCGGGACTTTTTTACACGATTTATGGGCCAAACGACTTCTTGTTTATGATCTTCTTTATATTGGTGTTTTTGAAGTCAGGGCGCTCATCTGCTCAGGTGTGATACCTAATCCTCTTTCCCTCAACCTATAAACCGCGGCTTATCGGCACCTTCTGGTTAGGTACGCCGCTGTGATAGTATCCAAGCACTTTACTGCTCAGTTGACCAATCCAGTGCCGTCCTTATGCTTAGAATAAGGTTCGTACACAGGACGTAATTAAAAGAATAGGTATTTCAGCATGAATGTAGCAAATCCAGAAGTCGCTTACGAAGTGAGTTATAACCCAGCCACGCTTGAAGAAATTGGTCGTTTACCTTTAACCACTCAGGCCGAGTTTGAAGAGATCTTTGAGAAGGCTCGTACAGCGCAGAACCTCTGGGCGCAGGTATCGTTTAAAGAACGTGCTAAATACATTCTTAAAATGGCCGATTATCTACGTGATAACGCAGATGAACTGGCTGACATCATTAGCCAAGACAATGGCAAATTAAAGATTGATGCGCTGAATACTGAGATTATTCCATCCATCATGAGCTGTACTTGGTACGCTAAAAATGCCCCTAAAGTGTTGAAAAGCTCGTTGTTACCTCCATCCTCAATGCTGTTTTTTAATAAGTGGTCAAAGCGCGTGTATCAGCCAATTGGTACGCTGGGCATTATCAGCCCTTGGAACTACCCATTCAGCATTCCGTTTGGTGAATTGGTTATGGCGCTGATGGCGGGTAACGCCGTGGTGCTTAAAGTGGCGGCACAAACGCCGATGGTTGGTGATGCTATTGATCGAGTCGTTAAGGCATCAGGTTTACCGGATGGTTTGTTTACTCACGTAGTGGGTTCTGGCTCTAAAGTCATCGAGTCGATGCTGTCAAATGGCGCGAATAAAATTTTCTTTACGGGTTCTACCTTTGCCGGTAAGCAAGTAATGAAGTCGTGCGCGGAATACTTAGTACCGTGCAGCCTAGAACTGGGCGGTAACGATGCTATGGTCGTTCTTGAAGACGCCCCAATTGAACGGGCAGTCAACGGCGGCATGTGGGCAGCCTTCCAGAACGCTGGCCAGTCATGTGGTGGTGTGAAGCGTGTTTATGTACATGAAAAGGTATACGACGAATTTGTCGAGATGGCGATTGCGAAAACAAAAGCACTGCGTCATGGCGTGAATGGCTACGATACCGACCTAGGCTCAATTACCACTGAGAAGCAGTTCAATACCCTCGAAAAAGAGCTGCAATTAGCACTGGATAACGGCGCTAAGATTGCAGCTCAATCTTGTGCGGTAGGGGAGCAAAAAGGTTACTTCTTCCCAGCGACATTGTTGACTGACGTGACCGCGGATATGGAATTTATTCAAGAAGAAATCTTCGGCCCGTTTATGCCTATAGTGAAGGTTAAATCTGAAGCAGAAGCGATCGAACTGGCGAATAAGTCACAATACGCGTTAACGGCATCTGTGTGGACGAATAGCAACTCACGCGGTAAGCGCGTGGCGATGCAATTGCACGCCGGTGCCGTGACTGTAAATGATCACCTTTACACGCACGGTATGTCGAATACTGAGTGGGGTGGTCCTAAGGAATCGGGTATTGGCCGAACGCACGGTGCTTTAGGCTTGCAAGAAGTTGCTGAACCCAAAATCATCAACTGGGATTTATTACCAGGCCTTAGCAAAAGAAATGCATTCTGGTTCCCGTTTGATGCAGGTATCTACAATAACATGTTGAAGTTAACGGGCTATATAAAACCTAAATCGGTCGGTCAGTGGGTCAGTTTGAACATCATCACTCTACCTAAGGTGCTGGTGCGTATGCTTTCGGCTTGGAAAGTTGATAAAGGTTGATTTTCCTTGGGCACCTCTGATTAATAATGGCTCTTACAAATAATAGTGTAAGAGCCGTTTAATTCTTTTTTATATCTTTGTTAAGTTTTTACACCGGAACAGCTTCTTTACGCCAACGCGCCCCCCTTCTAAAAGCAAAAAAAAAGCACCGAGCCAGCCAGAGTCATAAGACATTGGAAAGCATCGATGCACGGTCAACAATCGTAATACAGAGAAAGGACCAACAGCTTACTTGGGATAAAGCATCAGTATTTACCAGATCTCGAGTTTCCGGTTAGGGAAGCCAGTAAATACTGAAGGTCTTCAGGCCACCGCTTCTCCTAGTTGAGAGGCGATATCCTGAATTTGGTTGCTGGTGGTATTTTTTGCGGCAAACGCAGCTACTTCACCCACAATAATGAGTGCAGGCCCAAGACCTGAATAACGCTCAGCTAATGCAGGAAGATCAATTAATCGTCCCGTAAATACTTCTTGATTGGGAAGGGTGCCATTGGCAATCAAAGCAACAGGGGTTGAAAAATCTAACCCATCATCAATCAGGCTTGCTGTAATTTGGCTCGCTTGTTTTACACCCATATAAAATACACGTGTTGGTTTTTGGCTTGCCTGGTATTCGCCATGTTGGCTATGACCGCTATCAAGCATTAGCGCATTACCATATTGACGATGCGTTAGCGGTATTTTTGCTGCTGCTGCACACCCTCCAGCCGCGGTAATGCCCGGTACGATATCAACCTCAACACCGTGCGCTTGTAAATATTCAAGCTCTTCACCACCACGACCAAAGATAAATGGATCGCCGCCTTTTAAGCGCACAACACGTTCGTATTTACGAGCGCTAGTGAGTAGGGCTTTTTGGATATCGACTTGTGTCATTTTGTGCGCACCACAACGTTTTCCTACATGAATGCGGGTGCATTTTTTGGGCAGCATCTCTAAAATTTCATCAGAAATCAGGCTGTCATACAACACAACATCCGCTTGATTGAGTATGCGCATGGCTTTAATGGTGAGCAGTTCAGGGTCCCCCGGACCGCCGCCGACGAGCCATACTTTTCCCATTTTATATTCTTTATTTGTGATCTTTTTCATAATTTAGCCTGCTTTGGCGATCGTGCCGCCAACCCGATCAATAATGGATTTCAACTCAGGAATACAGGAGCCACAGTTGGTGCCACACTTAAGTGCGTCACCTAGGGCGTCTGCAGTACAGCATCCTGCTGCGATGGCTTCCTTGATGGTGTTTTCACCCACTTGGAAGCACGAACATACAATTGCGCCTTTATCTTCCTGTGGGCCAAGAGAGCGACCGGCAAGCAGTGCTTTGCGATCGTCGTGATTTAATTCATTTTCTGCAAACCGATCAATTAACCACTGGCGACTGCCAAAATCGTAATCGGCATGAATAAAGAGCACGGCTTTTAATTTACCTTTACAAATAAACGCCATGCGATAGTGAGTATTTTTACTGTCACTAAATGTGATCCATTGGCCGTCACTATCACTCGCGGCCAGTTGCGCTTTAACACTGGAAATAAAGGTGTCAGGGGCACTTTCATCGGCTATTTCATACATGTGGCCGGTGTCAGTTAAATTGTATGCCCAATAGTCTGTATGCAGTGCGCCAAGGTCGGTATCCGTGAGTAAAAACCCGTGCCATGCGCTGGTAAATGATTTGGCTTGTACGCGAGTTATTTTTAACGCCGGTTGCCCTGAGATAGGGTCGTTATCTTTATTAATCAGAGTACCCATGCGGGCTTGGCTAGCGTAGCGGCCCGTCCAATGCATAGGAACAAATACTTCACCAGAACGCTGTCGGTTATCAGCGTGAACTTGAGCGCGAACAATAATGCGGCCACGCTCGTTATACAGTTCAACGAGTTTGCCGTTAATAATATTTAATTGATCAGCGTCTTGTTGATTAAAATCCGCGTAAGGCTCAGATATATGACGGGCCAAACGCGCAGACTTTGCAGTACGCGTCATGGTGTGCCAGTGATCACGTACACGGCCAGTATTCATAATTAACGATGACAATGATCCGGTTTCTTCAAGCTTGGCTGCAATTGGAATCATGCGCGCTTTATTGTTTGGCGTATAGAAATGGCCATCGTTATAAAAACGTGCTCGACCTTCTTGATAAGTCTCGTTGACAGGCCATTGGATAGGGGCAAGTGCATCGTACTGTTCTCGGTCCATGCCTGCTAATCCGCTAATGTCAAAATCGCGTTTGCCTGCCCCCTTAAGATTGTTTTCAAAGCCAGACAGGCGTGCATGTTCATCAAAGATTTCACTTGGGTGCTCGTAAGGAAATTGTTCTGAAAAGCCTAAGCGGCGTGCCACTTGTGTGATGATCCACCAATCAGGGCGTGCCTCACCTGGGGGAGGCATAAAGCCACGTTGGCGAGAAATTCGACGCTCAGAATTTGTGACAGTACCGTTCTTTTCGCCCCAGCTTGCTGCGGGCAATAATACATGCGCTGCGGCAGTGGTATCGGTATTTTCCATACAGTCTGAAACGACCACAAGTTCACAATTTTTTAAGGCGGCTTTCACGTCGTCCGCATCAGGCATGCTGACCACTGGATTGGTTGACATGATCCAGAGGAATTTAATTTTTCCTTCTTTAACTGCATCAAAGAGATCAACGGCTTTTAACCCTGGGCGGTCGGCAACGTGCGGAGAATTCCAGAAGCGACGCACCCGATCACGGTCACTCGCATTAAAATCCATGTGGGCGGCTAATTGATTGGCTAGACCTCCCACTTCACGTCCACCCATTGCGTTGGGTTGGCCGGTAATCGAAAAAGGGCAGGCGCCGGGTTTTCCGATTCGGCCAGTAGCTAAGTGCAGGTTAATAATACTGTTGGCTTTATCCGTGCCATCGTTGCTTTGATTAACGCCTTGAGAATAAAAGGTGACGGTTTTATCTGTATCGCGAAACCACTCAAAAAAGGTTGAAAGTGCATCAATACTCACATCCGTTTTACGTTCAAGGTCTTGGAAGTCAGAGGCGGCTAACGCTGCTTCAGCTAGAGTTTCATCAAAGCCTTCGCAGTGTTTTGCAACAAAGTCACTATCAATGGCGTTTTCACCATTGAGGTAGGTAAGTAGCGCATTGAATAAGGTCGTGTCCGACCCCGGACGAATTTGCAAGTGCAGATCCGCAATATCACAGGTGGCAGTTTTACGTGGATCAATGACCACGACTTTCATATTCGGGTTGGCTTTTTTTGCCGCCGTCATACGTTGAAACAGAATAGGGTGTGCCCACGCGGCGTTACTGCCCGTAATCACCAGTAAGTCTGTTTGCTCTAAATCTTCGTAACAGCCCGGTACGGTGTCAGAACCTAACGATCGTTTATAAGACGCAACAGCCGAAGCCATACACAAGCGTGAATTAGTATCCATGTTGGCGCTGCCAATAAACCCTTTCATTAGCTTGTTAGCAACGTAGTAGTCTTCAGTCAGTAATTGCCCTGAGCCATAAAAAGCAACGGCTTCTGGCCCGTGTGTTGAGATCACTTGCTGAATTTTATCGGCGATTAAATTTAAGGCGCTGTCCCAGCTGGTTTGTTTGCGATTGAGCATCGGTGTTAAAAGGCGATCCGTGTGGCTGATAGTCTCGTGTAGAGATGAGCCTTTAACGCAGAGACGACCAAAATTTGCGGGGTGTGTTTTGAGCCCTTCAACAGGTTTCACAACATTCACCTCAGCACTTACCTCAGCACTTACCTCAACACCGCAACCGACACCGCAATAAGGGCAGGTTGTATGGGTGACTGGGTTAGATTCGATCATTGGTCTCGCCTTTAATAAATAAGTACAACACAAGAAAAAAACAAAAAAAAAGCGCTCGCGGTTTTACCGCGAGCGCCAATGCTCATAAACACACAACATAAAAATAGTAGTACCAGCACTGGTACTTAAGAGCGTATGAGGCATCCTGCCAATGCACAACGTCTTACGTAGTACTAACAAGAAGGGTGCCAATCCGAAATATAGAGATGAAAAAAGTTGCAAAGCCGCGAAAATAGGGCACTTAGTAAAGACTGAAATACCTAAATGAGAATATATATCATTAGTTAAATCCTTGTTTTTAAAGAGAATGTTCGATTCTGGGGCGAACATGGCGACCTTTGTTCATATTTGGTGCGGAATCGTTTGTTGTTGCTCGCTTTAGGTGAATTTTAAAAATTACAGACTGTCTGAATCGACCGAAAACACTGGAATCTGTAATAAATACGAACCCTCTCTTTATGTTGGCACTACCCTTGCTTTGAAGCTAATAACCTTTTCTTACAACGGCGTAAGTAAAAGGCGGAGCAATGTAGCATCCGCATAATTAAGTCCCCAGTTTTATGATCTGACCCTAAGAGTCAGTAAATACAGAGAGATTACGCCATGAGTAAGAAACGCATTATTGTTGTCGGCAACGGCATGGTTGGCCACAACTTCATTAATACCCTCGCGACTTCAGATCACGCCTCTGAATTTGAAATTATTACCTTCTCTGAAGAACCTCGTCTCGCTTACGACCGTGTACAGCTCAGTAAGTATTTCTCCGGCGCAACAGCTGCTGATCTAGCGATGACCACTCCTGACGAATATGACGAACTGGGCGTCACTTATATTGTCAGCGATAAAGTTGTTGATATTGATGCGGATAACAAAACGATTAAAACAGCCAGTGGCCGAGTCGAGGGCTACGATAAGCTGATTCTTGCAACAGGTTCTTACCCATTTGTTCCACCGATTCCGGGTAAAGACCAAGAGCATTGCCTTGTTTACCGCACGATTGAAGACCTAGAAGATATTTCTGCTTCTGCCAAAGTCTCTAAAACCGGTGTGGTTGTTGGCGGCGGTTTGTTGGGTCTTGAAGCGGCTAACGCCTTAAGAGAAGCGGGGCTAGATACGCACGTTGTAGAATTTGCGCCACGCCTGATGGCGGTGCAGCTGGATGAGGGCGGCGGTAAATTACTGCGTAGCAAAATTGAAGGCTTAGGTGTGTCGGTTCATACCGAGAAAAACACAAAAGAAATTGTCGCTGGTGAAGAGTGCCGCTACCGCATGAACTTTGCGGACGGCTCGTACCTTGAAACCGACATGATACTTTTCTCTGCGGGTATTCGTCCACAAGACGAACTGGCTCGTGAGTTCGGCATTGATATAGGGCCTCGAGGTGGCATCGTTGTTAATGATTACCTGCAAACCTCTGATGAAAATATCTACGCCATTGGCGAGTGTGCATTGTGGGATAACAAAATTTACGGTTTGGTAGCCCCTGGTTATCAAATGGCCAAAGTGGCTGCGGATCACATCACCAGTACCTTAATTACTTTGGATACGCCTAAGTTAGCGTTCCAAGGCGCAGACATGAGCACCAAGCTTAAATTATTGGGTGTCGACGTTGCCTCGATTGGTGATGCACACGCTCACACAGCAGGTGCTCAGAGCTATATATTCAATGATGACGTTGCCGAAGTTTATAAGCGCTTAGTAGTTTCTGCTGATGGCAAAAAACTATTGGGTGCGGTGTTAGTTGGCGAAGCAGAAGCCTACGGAACTTTGTTGCAATTGATGCTTAACGATATGGATATTCCTGGTAATCCAGCGAGCTTAATTCTTCCTGCAATGGACGGCGAAGCACCTGCTGGTTTAGGGGTAAGTTCACTTCCAGATACCGCGCAAATATGTTCATGTTTTGATGTGACTAAAGGTGATATCAGCGGTGCCGTACAAGGTGGTTGCTGCACTATGGGTGACTTGAAAGACGCAACCAAAGCATCAACCGGTTGTGGTGGCTGTACTGCATTAGTTAAGCAGGTGATGGATGCTGAGCTTGAATCTATGGGTGTAGAAGTCAATAACGACCTATGTGAACACTTTGCTTACACGCGTGCTGAATTAGCTGACATCGTTCGTATTAAAGGCTACACCAGCTTCAAAGACGTTGTTGAGGGGCACGGTAAAGGCCACGGTTGTGAAATCTGTAAGCCTACGATTGGTTCTATACTCGCGTCATTTGAAAACGAATACGTATTAAAAGATGAGTTAATGCCGCTTCAGGATACAAACGATATCTTCCTTGGCAACATGCAAAAAGACGGTACTTACTCCATCGTGCCACGCGTTGCTGGTGGCGAAATTACACCAGACGGCTTAATCGCTTTGGGTGTCATCGGTAAAGAATATGACCTGTACACCAAAATAACTGGTGGCCAGCGTATCGATTTATTCGGTGCTCAGCTTCATGAATTACCAGAAATTTGGAAAAAGTTAATCGACGCAGGTTTTGAAACTGGCCACGCCTACGGTAAATCATTGCGTACTGTTAAGTCGTGTGTTGGAAGTACTTGGTGTCGTTACGGTGTACTTGATTCAGTATCAATGGCGGTTGCACTTGAGCATCGCTACAAAGGATTACGCGCCCCACATAAAATTAAATTTGGTGTGTCAGGTTGTACCCGTGAATGTGCAGAGGCCCAATCGAAAGATATTGGTGTCATTGCGACAGAGAAGGGCTGGAATTTATACGTCTGCGGTAACGGCGGTATGCGTCCTCGTCATGCTGATTTGTTTGCCACCGAACTTGATGATGAAACACTGGTTAAATACATCGACCGCGTATTAATGTTCTACGTACGTACCGGTGAGCGTTTACAGCGTACCTCGGTATGGATGGAAAACCTCGAAGGTGGTCTTGATTACCTACGTGAAGTTGTAATTGAGAATAAACTAGGCATCTGTGATGAGTTAGAAGATCAGATGACGAAAGTGGTTGGCACGTATCAGTGTGAATGGAAAACAACCGTGGAAAGCCCTGAAAAACTCAAGCGCTTTGCACATTATATTAATGCTGATCAGGAAGACAGCAACCTGCTGTATGTCCGTGAGCGTGGGCAGCGTCGCCCAGCGACCGAAGAAGAACGTATCACCTTGGTGAACGTGACTGAAGGTCAAAAATAACGGGAAAAACGAGAGGGTCAGGAATGATCCTCCCACTTTGAACGCTATTTTTTAAATTTTATTCTTTTAATATTATTTACGCTCGCGATACGTGATAGAGCAGGAGAAAACTTATGACTACTTGGACTAATGTCTGCCCGCTAACTGATCTTGTTCCTGATACTGGAGTATGTGCCCTCGTAGAAGGCAAACAAGTGGCTGTGTTCCGATTTGGCACGGGTGAAACTATTTACGCCATCAGCAACTTTGATCCTTTTGGTAAAGCAAATGTGCTTTCACGTGGGATTACCGGTTCAATCGGTGAACGCCCAGTAGTAGCATCCCCCCTTTATAAACAGCACTTTGATTTGAGCACAGGTGAATGTCTGGAAGATGCAGACGTGTCGGTCGAGCACTTTCCTGTTCGTATCGACAATGGTGTTGTTCAGGTTTCAGCATCAGCGTAATTGCTGATGCACCTCGTTATATTGATTTAATTTATTAAGGCTGTTTATGACTTCCGAAAAATTTAACCTCTTCGCTTTTACAGGGAAGATGAAGATTCTGCATTTAAGCTGGATCGCATTCTTTATCACATTCGTTGTGTGGTTTAACCATGCGCCGCTTTTGATGGCCATTGCGTCAAGCCTTGGGTTAACGCCATCAGAAATTAAAACGTTGTTAATTCTTAACGTTGCTTTAACGATACCTGCGCGAGTCGTGATAGGAATGTTGACGGATCGCTTTGGTCCGAAGATTGTTTATTCTTCCTTATTGGCTATCTGTTCTATTCCCTGTTTTATGTTTGCGCTTGCAGATACCTTTGTACAAGCCGCTATTGCGCGTTTCTTATTAGGTTTTATCGGTGCCGGTTTCGTGATCGGTATTCGCATGGTGAGCGAATGGTTCCCGGCGAACGAGCTAGGAACAGCAGAAGGTATTTATGGCGGTTGGGGTAACTTCGGCTCCGCAGCGGCAGCATTCACATTACCTGTGATTGCACTTTGGTTTGGTGGTGATGACGGCTGGCGTTATGCGGTAGGTATTACCGGTATCCTGAGCTTATTATTTAGCTTCGTATATTACTTCAACGTAACTGATACACCGAAAGGCTCAACCTACTTTAAGCCAAAAAATATTGGCGCGATGGAAGTGACCAGTAAAGGCGACTTTTATTTCTTGCTGATTATGAAGCTACCAATGTATGCAGCGCTTGCCTTACTTACTTGGAAGTTGTCACCAGAAGGCGTGAGCTTACTGAATGAGCTGACCTCCATACTGTGTTACATCGGTTTAGCGTTACTGTTCATTTATGAAGTGTCGCACGTCTGGAAAGTGAACAAAAATATCTTCACTACCCCAGTACCAGAGATGCATCAATACAAATTCAAGCAGGTCGCTGTCTTAAATATTTTGTATTTTGCAACTTTTGGTTCTGAGTTGGCGGTAATTTCAATGTTACCACTCTTCTTTGCGGAAACATTTGAACTGACCCCAGTGATGGCAGGCATGGTAGCTTCGGCCTACGCCTTTATGAACTTGATGTCTCGTCCTGGCGGTGGTTGGATTTCTGATAAGTTCGGTCGTAAACCAACGTTATTAATCCTAACCGCTGGCCTAGCCATTGGTTACTTAGTCATGTCGATGGTCGATAGCTCATGGCCTCTATGGTTGGCGGTTGTTGCAGCGATGGCATGTTCGTTCTTCGTACAATCAGGTGAGGGTGCTGTATTCGCTGTTGTCCCTTTGATCAAACGTCGTTTGACTGGCCAGATTGCCGGTATGACAGGCGCCTACGGAAACGTAGGGGCAGTTACCTACCTAACGGTACTGTCCTTTGTAGATTACTCAGTGTTCTTCCTGGTTATTGCTGCCACAGCAATCGTCGGCTTTATCACCTTACTCTTCATGGAAGAGCCTAAAGGTCATATTGCAGAAGTACGTGAAGATGGCTCTGTTGAAATGATTAACGTTGGTTAATCGTTTTAATAAAGCGCCCAGTTTTCTTCTTGGCCTTGGTCAATGAAGAGAACTGGTGTAAAACTAAAAGTGGCTATGGCCACTTTTTTTATAGGTGTAAGAAATGACCAGCGACTCAAATGATAAAGCGCTAGCAATTACCTTTGGTGGTTACAGTGATGCAGGCAAAAAGCCAGAAAACCAAGATGCCTTTGCAGCTTGGCAGCCGACCACAAGTATCGCCAAATACAAAGGCATTGCATGTTGTATCGCTGACGGTGTGAGCTGCAGTGAAAATGCGCAGCAGGCCAGCGTCACAAGCGTGACTCATTTTTTAAATGACTATTACAGTACGCCAGATAGCTGGGATGTTAAAACAGCCGCTGGTAAGGTGCTGAGTTCATTAAATTCATGGTTATTTCACCATGGGCAGCAAGCCAGTGCTCGCCATAATTCATTAGTAACCACCTTATCTTCGGCAGTGCTTAAATCAAATACATTGCACGTATTTCATGTTGGCGATAGTCGAATTTATCGTTTACGTGGCGAGACGTTAGAGTGTTTAACCCGTGATCACACACACCGGCATGGCAATGGAAAAGAATACCTAAGCCGAGCGATGGGCATGGATACACGCTTAGAAGTAGATTATTCAAGCCATGAACTTGAAGTCGGGGATGTATTATTATTAACCACCGACGGTGTACATGGCCACATCACTGATAAACGTATGCGAGACATGCTCGCGAAATTGATTGAAGGCGAGCGTAATCAAACCAGTTTTGAGCGATGTGCTCGCACATTGGTGGATAAAGCGCTAGAGAATGGCAGCGACGATAACCTCACCGCCATGGTTATTCGTGTTGACCAAGTGCCTCAACAAGATATTGATGAAGCACATCGTTCACTCACCGAGCGTGCCATTCCCCCCGTATTAAGTATTGGTGATTGCATTGATCACCTTGAAGTTGAGCAAGTTTTATACGCAGGGACGCGCAGTCACTTATATCGGGTGCTAAACCGTAAAGACAAAAAACGCTATGTACTAAAGGCCCCATCTCTCAATTTTGAAGAAGACCTAGTGTACCTAGAAGGCTTTATTAGAGAGCAGTGGGTGGGGAGCCGGGTAGATCACCCAAACGTGATGAAAATACTCGCCCCAGAACCCCACGGACGTTTTTTATATCACGTCTGTGAATTGATTGAAGGTGAGTCATTGCGTCAGTGGATACATGACCACCCAAAACCTGCTTTAGGTGAAGTTCGTACTGTTATTGAACAAGTGATTCATGGGTTACGCGCGTTTCAACGCATGGGCATGGTTCACCGCGATATTAAACCCGAGAACGTTATGATCACACGCCAAGGGCAGGTCAAGCTGATCGACTTTGGAACTGTCATGGTACGTGGCTTAGCGGAAGTTGGTTTGGCGGTGGAAGAAGACTGCCCGGTGGGTTCGGTAAATTACATCGCACCTGAATATGTGATTGATGGTGTCGCCACCATGCAAAGTGATTTGTTTTCGTTAGGCGTTATGGTGTACGAAATGCTAGCAGGAGCGCAGCCATTTAAAATGGAAAAAGTGCATCGCTCCGGCGCAAAGTCAACCTCCGAATGGAAATATCAAAGCTTAAAAGATCATCGTCCTGACATGCCTCGATGGTTAGATTTAGCGATAGAAAAAGCTTGTCACCCAGATATCCGTAAGCGCCAAGACGCCTATTCTGAATTTTGGAGTGACTTCACCAAGCCCAATACAGCGCTTATATCCCAATACCAGCATCGCCCGTTATTGCAGCGTCATGCGGACAAGGTCTGGCAAACATTGAGTGGCATATTATTGATAATAGTTATCATTGAAAGCTGGCTGTTATTTCGCTGAATCGGTTATCATCCGCTTTTCTATGAAATATCGGTGAAAGGTATGTCTTGGATCGTCTTTAAGTACGCAGTGACAGCAGGGTTGATTGTCCTTATTTCTGAAGTTGCTAAGCGCAGTGACAAACTCGGTGCCTTGATCGCGGCCCTACCTATGGTGACGATATTAGCCATGATCTGGCTGTATGTTGAAAAACAACCAGACGCCAAGATTGCCAACCACGCGTGGTACACCTTCTGGTATGTCGTGCCGACGTTACCTATGTTTCTTATCTTTCCTACCTTACTTCCTCGAATTGGCTTTTGGCCCACGTTGGGTGCGAGCGCATTAATAACAGTGATCTGTTTTGTGGTGTTTGCGCAGGTGGTTAAACGGTTTGGGATTGAGTTGATGTAGTGGGGCTTAGCTTTCGGTATTCTGTTTGTAAATCAGTGCTATTTATTAATACAGTATGAATTTCGTATTTCAAGAAAATAAGGCACGCTTTACATTCGTGCTTGTTCGTTTTGCCACAGGGTAGTAACGTAAACCTCAAACGAATCAAGGGCTCGAAATAACAGGCGTGCGCGTTTTTCTAGAAGGGAGCTTTGAGTTATGGATGATTTCTTAATTACATCAAAAATTTGCACTGGGAACCTCGAACGATTCACCCAGGATAAATGCGCACGCACGCTAATATACTGTTAGCACCAATAGAGAATCACAAACTATGGCGAGACTAATTATTGTTACTGGTCCAATAGGTGTTGGGAAAACCACATATTCCTTATCTTTATCGAAGGACATTGGGGCAGTTCGGTTTTCTATAGATCCGTGGATGCAAAACCTATTTTCAAAAGATATGACCTCCCTTGACTATGCTTGGATGATTGAGAGGGTGCATCGATGTTATGTTCAAATCTGGCAGGTTAGTGAGCAAATTTTGAAATTGGACGGCAATGTGGTTTTAGATTTAGGCTTCACCACTAAGGAACAGCGAATAAACAAGACAGTCAATTAAAGAAAAAAATCTTCGAATTGTAGCGTCGAATTACCCCGCTAATTTTTTCTTGCTGGTGTTAATCTTTGGGTGAGGAAAGTAGCCGAATTGCTTAAGATTTAGCTGTTTTTAGACAAGGCTGAACCTCAGAGTTTTCTGATATTGATTGGTGCTTTGATATTTGGTTTGTAGGTCTAAGAAAGCCTTAACTTACAGGCCTGAATTCCAGCGGTTCGCCTTCGTTCTCGTTGCTCATCCCAGAAGAGAGATATTTTAGATTTCACTTCATCAACGGTGCCGATGATGCCTTTGAACTCTGATTCGAAGTTTTGTGTGATGTAGAGCCAGTTTTCTGCATCAATACCTAAGCGATCCATAATTGCTGGTTCGCGTTCTGAAATCGCACCGCGTTTGTTTTCGCGTATCTTTCTGCCAGTCCAGTCTACGAGGTCGAGATAGTCTGTTAGCCGCATAGGAATGCCATCTTGCATATCTTGTTTTGGATTACCAGCGAAGTTGAGTAGCTCAGGCACTTGCTGTTGAGGGTGGTTCGGCGATTGCGCCGCTTTGGCTTTTTTAGCACGCTTTTGAATTGAGGTATGTACGGAGTCTTCTGGCGTTTTCGCCATCTTTGCTCGAACGGGATTTAAATCAACATAAGCCATACAGGCGGTGAGGGCTTTTTCGTCAAGTAGGGCTTGTGATTTGAAGCGTCCTTCCCAGAAGTGCCCAGTGCAGTTGTCTTCTTCGTTGGCGAGTCGTGCAACCGTTTCGTTGAGGCGTCTCATGTACCAGCTAATGCTCATGAGGCGTTCGCGGAGTTCTTTAATCATATCTTCTAGTGTTGCCATTTGAGCTTCTGAAACCTCATCTCCACGCTCAAATTTCTGAGTAATAAGATTGCCTTTATAGAGCTGATGCCAGCGTTGTACGACTTCTAAATCATTTAATGCCCTCGCTTTAACTTGATCGACATGAAGCACGATATGAAAGTGATTAGACATTACGGCATAGGCGGCAATGTCGATGCAAAAGACCTTGGCTTGCTCAATGAGTAGTTGTTCTATCCAGCCTCTGCGGTGCTCAAAGCTACGGCCACTTGAATCAGTACCGCACAGAAATGCCTTACGAACACAGCGAGACACGCAGTGGTAGTAAGGTGTCGCTTCAAGCGAGATCAGTTCCTTCCTTGGTTTGGGCATAAACTTGCCTCCTGATTTTGGTTCTTATTAGAACCGTACAGGAATTAACTTCACTAGAAAATCAGGCATTATCATTAGGCTATTAAGCTGACTAGGCTCTCAAGGTAAACTGACTGTCCGAATTTAAGAAGAAGATGGTCCGAATTTAAGAAGGCTTGACTGTCCGAATTTGAGAGAATTTGAGAAACTAACCAAGGTAAGCTTGACTGTCCGAATTTGAGAAGCTTTATACTCCAGCGTCAGTAATTACGCCACGTATCGGTATATGGCCCACATTGGTAACGTGCACTTTGATGTCTGTGATATGTTTTGTATTCTTCCACAGGTTGTTAGTGGTCTGTAATCGAATTGATGAAAGGGTGACCAATGAAACACGAAAAGCTGGATTACGTGGAGTTTGCAGCCAAAGACCTAGAGGCGACTAAAGCTTTTTTTAAGCAAGTATTTGATTGGAAGTTTACCGATTACGGCGAAACCTATACGGCTTTTGATAATCAAGGTTTGATGGGCGGATTTTATCAAGCGGCACTTTATTCGCGATCAGAGCGCGGCAGTGCGTTGTTGGTGTTCTATAGTAAAGATATTGATGTAACGATGAAAAAAGTAAAAACGGCCGGGGGGGAAATTCACCGCCCAGTGTTTGATTTTCCTGGTGGACGCCGTTTTCATTTTGTTGAGCCTAGCGGTAATGAATTTGCAGTGTGGTCGGATAAGTAACCAGGAGGTTATTTGTTAGTTATACATACTAGGGTGCGCATTGCGCACCACTTCAGCGTTGATAAGTTAAATCACATATATTAAACCACGCGAAAGCTTCATCTATTTTTTATACGAAGCAGAGCAAGATTTCAGTTAGGCCGCTTGCTCACAATACGCTTGCCCAAATATGAGCATGTCTCGTATTGAGCTAATATCAGATTCATCAGACATTAATTCGTAATACCAATGGCTGTCGGTTACATCCCCTACACATAAAACACCGACAATTTTATTCTCGCGTAGCACCAGTTTACGATAGACACCTTCGCTGAGATCTTCGGTGGCGATAACGTCGTCGCCTTCGCTGGCTTCGTATTCACCGATACTGTGCATGTCTAAGCCGGATACTTTTAGCTTAGTCAAATGAGTGCGTTCTTTATAGGGAGCAGTGTCATCATTTGATTTAAGTATGGCCGCGAGTACTTTAGCTTGATCCCAAATAGGTGCGACTAAACCATACGTTTGGTTATCAAATTCACAACATTCACCCAGTGCATAAATACCTGTGGTGCACGTTTTCATTTCTTCATTAACACAAATACCGCGCTGAGTGGTTATCCCTGCGTCGATTGCTAATTCAATATTGGGTGCAATACCGGTAGCAAACACGACGAGTTGTGTATCGAGTGTTTCTTCTCCGCGTTTGCTTTTTATTTCAATTTTCTGGATGGCGTCAGAATTACCATGTAATCGTACAGGGCTTGTGCCTGTGCGTACGTCAATACCGCGTTCAGCCAGTGAGGCTTCCAGTATGGAAGATGCGGTGGCATCTAACTGACGATTCATTAACACGGGGTTGCGGTGCAATAGCGTGACATCAACCCCACGAAGCTTTAACCCCACCGCTGCTTCAACGCCTAATAAACCCGCCCCAATCACGGTGGCGTGTTTTAGATTACCGAATTTTTCAACCATAGCATCGACGTCGCTCATGGTGCGAAAACCAATCACTGCAGGATGGTCGGCCCCTTCAACGGGAGGAATAAACGATCGGCTTCCTGTGGCAAAGACTAAGTCACCATAGGGTAATAAACGCCCAGAGTTAGTTTCAACCTGTTGATACTGTACGTTAACTGCTTTAACGCCGTCCCCCAAAATAACCTCGATGCGGCGCTCTTGGTACCAAGCTTCATCGTGAGGTGTGATGGCTGCTAGTGTTGTTTCATTAGCGAGTAACGGTGACAGCATGATGCGATTGTAATGAGGTATATGCTCATCACCGATGACCTGAATTGCGTCGTATTGATGGTCGGTGCCGAGTTCTTCAAGAACGCGGTTTGCCGCCATTCCGTTACCAATGATAACTAATGTTTGCATGTTAAATCCTATCAACGAACTACGGCCGGATAACCGGCCGTAATTATTTAGCTGCTTAATTTAATAGAAGCTATTCTATCAGAATTTAGCCTGAGCCCAGAGCCAGAATTTGTCAGTATCGACTTTACCTGATGCATCATCACCCGCCGAGTAGAAGGCTGCTTTTGCGCCTACAGTAAAGGTGTCATCCAGTTTTTTCACGGCTAGTAGGTCTAGTTCGCTGCCTAGGTCTGTGCTGCCTTCAACGGCATCAAACATGTGGTAGAAACCAACCAGTTTTATGCCTTTTACTTTAGTCACAGCTTTAACGTAGGTATCACTTAGGCCTGAAGCTGGAGTGCCAAGGAATTGATCCGCCCAGCCATTGAATTTATGTTTGGTCGCTAAAGGCGTTTGGAAGCCATAGTTGCCATCATCGCTGCCCAGAGTCTCGTTACCAAGAGCAAGTGTCACACCACTTATAACGGCGCCAGCTTCAAGTGCCATGTAGGTCGCATCAAAGTCATCGGTACTTTGAGTTGCGTATTCAGCGGAGTAAATAAGCTTTGCGCTGTCTAACGTGGTTGAACCCGCGTATGACACACCGAAGGTGTCATTTTTTGCTTCAGTATCATCATCTTCAAGAAGGTAAGCGTATGCGGTCACTTTGCCGCTACCCACTTTGTAAGAGGCATTTAATAGGTGGTCTGTTACGTCAGCGTCAAATCTAGGCAGAATGCTGTTTACTTGATCAATGTAAGAATACTGCAGGCTAATGCCATCTTTAGCATAAGTGAATGTTGCTGCGTCGAAGGTCTGCTCATTAGCACGCCATCCAACGTTACCGACAAAGCGTGCGCCATCAAGAATAATGCGCTGGCGGCCTACGACGGCACCCATGCCATCTTTTTTGTAGCTGACTTGAGCACGGTTCCACTCACGAACTTCTGGGTCAGCAACAACATCGAAGCCAGCAGTGACGGGGGCGTAGTTCTCGATAATGGCATTAACCACTTCGTATTCGGCCAAAAATTTGAAGCCGCTAAAGTCTTTACTTTCGTAACCAAATGCAGTGTCTGCAATTAAAGCGTTTGCTGATTTAGCTTCTGCGGCATCATCCGCATCTACCGCTTCAAAGCGCGCTTTAACATCGGCGTAAAACGTACCATCGCTGATCATGTCGGCATTAGCGCCTAATGTCGCGGTTCCCAATGCAATTGCTAATAACGTTTTTGTAGCTTTCATGGCATTCTCCTTCATCGAAGCCTTGATTTATTTTTAAGTAATTTAATAATTATTTAGGCGACTTTTTCGTCACTTTTTTTAGAATCTGTATTAACACTTGTGGCTTTTTTGACCGTAGCCTCAACATCAATTTTTCTTTGTTTTTCATACAAGAAGCTAAGCACTTGCTGACGATACTTGTTGTACGTTGGATCATCAGCAAGTTGTATTCGATTACGTGGACGCTCTAGTTCAACCTCCAGGATTTCTCCGACGGTTGCAGAAGGGCCATTAGTCATCATAACGATGCGGTCTGATAGCAACACGGCTTCATCCACGTCGTGAGTAATCATGATGACGGTATTGTTGAGGTCTTTTTGAATTTCCATCAATGAGTCTTGCAGGTGGGCGCGAGTCAGAGCATCCAGCGCACCGAATGGCTCATCCATCAATAACACCTGTGGTTCCATCGCTAGAGCACGAGCAATCCCTACACGCTGCTTCATACCACCTGAAATTTCATCAGGGCGTTTATGCAAGGCGTGAGTCATGTGTACGAGTTCTAAGTTGTGCTCAATCCATTCCTTCATTTCTGATTTGGATTTTTTGCCTTTAAATACGCGTTTAACGGCAAGCTCAACATTTTGATACGCGGTCAACCAAGGCAGTAATGAATGGTTCTGGAACACAACCGCACGCTCTGGGCCGGGTTCATTCACTTCTTTACCTTGCAGTACCACACCACCTTGGGTTGCTTGATATAGGCCGGCAACAATATTCAGTACGGTAGATTTTCCGCAACCCGAGTGGCCAATAAGGGAAATAAATTCGCCTTTTTTGATTTTTAAATTAACGCCTTGCAGTGCACAAAAAGGACCTTTAGGGGTAGGGAATTCAATGCCCACATCTGTTAATTCTAGTAATGGATTCATAATCATTCTCCTCAGCGTAATGTCGCTGCTTTATCCCATGAAACGTAACGCTGAATAGTCAACATCAGGCGATCTAATAGAAAACCAATAAGGCCAATGGTAACGACAGCAACCATGATGCGGCCGAGTGAATCTGAACTGCCATTTTGGAACTCATCCCAAACAAACTTTCCTAGGCCTGGGTTTTGCGCCAGCATTTCTGCGGCGATCAGTACCATCCAAGCGATGCTTAGTGATAAACGTAGGCCGGTAAATACCATTGGTATTGAGGCTGGGATAACAATTTTTCGTACGTGTTCTAGGTAGTTCAGGCTAAGTACTTGGCTTACGTTCACTAGATCTTTAGGGATAGAAGCAACACCCACGGCGGTATTAATAACGGTTGGCCATAAGCAGCACAGCATCACGGTAATCATTGAAGTGACAAACGACTTAGGCACCATCGGGTCATCGCTTACGTATAGTGCAGATACCACCATGGTGACAATGGGTAACCAAGCAAGTGGCGATACAGGCTTAAAAATTTGAATAATCGGGTTAAAGGCGCTGTACAAATTAGCACTTAAGCCAATAACAATACCCAGCGGTATAGCCAGTAAAGAGGCAAGCACAAAGCCGGTCAGTACCGTCACGAGGCTGGTACCAATTTGGTCGATGTAGGTTGGCTTACCTGTGTAAGCACGAATCTTTGGAACATACGTAGGATCTTGTTCTACTCGTGCTTTATTTCGTATTTCTTGACGCTCGTAAAAAGCGTCTGCTTTATTACGCTCGGTAATATGTTCTGCAATCAAACCTTTTGATTGTTTATACACTTCGCCAGGGCCTGGGAATTGACCAAGCGAGGTGTTGATATTGCTAGCTGCGGCGTGCCAAACCATCAGAAAGACAACAATACCTGCGAGTGGAATGCCCACAGCTTTAATAATTGTTTGTATATTTCCTGATACGTCTTCACCTTTGGCGATGTTCACTATCGGTTCGAGCCAGGCTACTTTCGATAGGTTAAGGTTTGACAGGGCAATGTTCATAATTTACTCCTTGATGGACGGGCCGGAGCCCGTCCGTTTTATATCAAAACAATTCACTCAATAGCTTTGATACAAAGTTGTGTTTAAAGCTTGTCGTCAGATTTCAAACCAATATTGAATTTTTCAAGATAGGCATTTGGTTTAGTACCGTCGTAGGTAATGCCGTCGATGAATTCAGATTGTGGTGGCTTGAAACCAGTTTCTGTACCGAAATCTGGGAAGTCTTTCGCTTTTAATTTCCCTTCTTTGATCAGCTCTTTAGCGGCTTCTGCATAGATGTCAGGACGGTAAACTTTTTTCGCAATGTCCATGTACCAGTCATCAGATTTGGCATCAGAAATCTGGCCCCAACGGCGCATTTGAGTTAAGTACCAAATTGCATCTGAGTAGTATGGGTAGGTGGCGTTGTAGCGGAAGAAAACGTTGAAATCTGGCACTTCACGTACGTCCCCTTTTTCGTACTCAAATGTACCTGTCATAGAGTTAGCAATAACGTCGTAATCCGCACCAACATATTGTGGTTTAGATAGAATTTTTACTGCCTCAGGACGGTTAGCATTGTTATTGGCATCTAGCCATTCCGCTGCACGGATCATCGCTTTTACGACTTTTTTGTGAGTGATTGGGTTTTTCTCAGCCCAACCTTTGCTGACACCAAATACTTTCTCTGGGTTGTTTTTCCAGATTTCGTAATCGGTAATAACCGGAACACCGATGCCTTTAAATACCGCTTGTTGGTTCCAAGGTTCGCCAACGCAGTAACCGTAAATTGTTCCGGCTTCAAGTGTTGAAGGCATTTGTGGTGGAGGCGTTACTGAAAGCAGGGCATCTGCATCAATTTGACCAGAAGTATCGGCTTTGTGAGGTGCGTAGTAACCTGGGTTAATTCCGCCAGCCGCTAGCCAGTAACGTAATTCATAGTTGTGTGTGGAAACCGGGAATACCATACCCATGTTAAATGGCTTGCCTTCGGCTTTATATTTATCAACTACTGGCTTCAGTGCGTCGGCCTTAATAGGATGAACTGGTTTACCGTTTTCATCTTTGGGAATATGCACTTTCATTTGTTCCCAAACATCGTTGGAAACGGTAATGCCATTACCATTTAAATCCATACTGAAGGCGGTAATGATGTCGGCTTTTGTACCGAAGCCAATGGTGGCACCTAGCGGCTGACCTGCTAGCATGTGAGCACCGTCTAACTGACCGTCGATAACGCGATCAAGGAGAACTTTCCAGTTTGCTTGCGCTTCAAGTGTTACGTAGAGGCCTTCGTCTTCGAAATACCCTTTTTCGTAAGCAATAGCTAGTGGAGCCATGTCAGTTAATTTAATAAAGCCAAATTTTAGCTCTTCTTTTTCTGCATATTCCACTGCACTGGTAAGTGGTGACGACATCGTTGCCACACCTGCGGCCAGTACAAGTGCGCTTTTCATAAATGAGCGGCGCATTGTATTGATTCCTCGCATTTTCTTCCCCTTTTCTGAGCCACAAAAAAAGGCGCAACGATAGTGACCTAAGTCGTATCGAAAGCGCCTTTGCTTTGTATATCTGAATTAAAAATTATAGACCTCGCCGTTGAGATCTTAAATTAGCTAATACAAGTGCTGTGCCAGAACTTAAAAAAGTAATGATTTTTTAATTAAAAGAGATGATTAACATGAAAATGCACCAGAGATAATCATGAATACAGGGCGATAAATAGGTATGCATATTTATGGTGCAAAGGCGGTGTAGGGCTGTTTCTGAGGAGTAAACAGATGTCTGATATCTTTTGGTGCGCAGGGCTTTAAATGAGTCATTCCTTGGTGCAGCCCTGATTTTTAGGGGCGTTGGCGATGACGTATAGCCTAGCGATTGTCTATTTTTATGTGGCTAACTGTATGATTTATAAGATAATATTGCTTGTATAGTGAGTTGTTGTGGGATCTTGCTATATTCGTATTTTTTGCTTGATGTGAATATAGAGTGAAGAAGGAGAGGTGATGCTTTCTTTATTAGAGCAATTTTGTGTGCATAAAGTCGGTGCACGATGAGGGCCTCATCATTTTGGGTGGGTAGAGTAGTGTAGTACCATAAGCATTCACTGATACACTGTTTGCTATATGTGGTTTATTTAACTTGGGCCTTCTTTTGATACAGCACTTTTACATCTTGGTAACTACTAACTAATGAAAACACCAAAGTCTATCCTGCCACTAGTCGAAGACGGCATTGTTGATGAGGTGATCTCACAGCTGATGAGCGGTAAGGAAGCCACGGTTTACATCGTACGTTGTGGCGATGAAGTTCGTTGCGCCAAGGTATACAAAGACGCAGCAAAACGTAGCTTTAAGAAAGCAGTTCAGTATCGTGAAGGTCGCAGTGTGCGTAATAGCCGCCGTGGGCGAGCGATGGAGAAAGGCAGTAAGTTTGGTCGGCAGCAGCAAGAAGAAGTTTGGCAAAATGCCGAAGTCGATGCCTTGTATCGCTTAGCGGCAGCTGGGGTGCGCGTGCCGCAGCCTTATGGCTGTTTCAATGGTGTGCTGATCATGGATTTGGTGTCTGACGACGAAGGTAATGTTGCGCCACGGCTCAATGACGTGAGCATGTCCGAAGAGCAAGCCCTTGAAGATCATGCCGAAATCATGGATTCCATCAAGCTCATGCTGATAGAAGGCATTATCCACGGGGACCTTTCTGAGTTTAATGTATTAGTTGATGATTACGGCCCCGTTATTATCGATCTGCCTCAGGCCGTGGATGCGGCGGGAAATAACAACGCATTTGCGATGCTTGATCGTGATGTGCGCAATATGTCTCAGTACTACGGTCAGTATGCTCCCCAGCTTTTGCAAACCAAATACGCGAAAGAGATGTGGGCTTTATACGAAGATGGCGAGTTGCTTGTCGATACCGAGCTGACCGGTGAATTTGAAGATGATACCGAAAGCGCCGATGTTGATTCTGTCATGATGTCGATTAAAGCAGCGCTTGAGGAAGAAGAAGAACGCTTAGCGCGTGTGAGTGAAGACGACAGCGACGACGAGCTATAAGGCCTATTCGACGCGCTGTTTGTTAGCCATTGACTGAATTTTTAAACCTACCTGCATTACATCAATTTACTCTAAACCTTGAACTGCTGCGCAACGCTATTCAGTTGCGTGGCCAAGGTATGTAAAGAGCCACTTAATTCAGACACCTTCTTAGTGCTGGATTCTGCCGTTTTTGAAGCTTCATGCATGTTATTCATGCTGTTTTCAATGGATTGAGCTGATTGTTGTTGCTCGTCTGTGGCGACAGCAATCTTGTTGTTCATGTCTGTGATCGAAGCAACATTTGTCGTGATGGTTTCAAGCGAGTTCACAGTGGCGAGTGCTTTTTCAACACTATAAGAGGCGTGTTCTTTGCTTTGATCAATCACCTCCACCGCGGAGCGTGCAGCGCTTTGAAGTTGCTCAATCACCGCGTTGATCTCGTGAGTTGAGTCTTGGGTTCGCGAGGCCAGAGTCCTTACTTCATCAGCAACCACAGCAAACCCTCGGCCTTGGTCACCAGCTCGTGCTGCTTCGATGGCGGCATTCAAGGCAAGTAAATTGGTTTGCTCGGCAATATCTTTAATCACGCCCAGAATACTGCCAACGCTTTCAGCATCGCTTTCCAGTTTAGTGATTACACCAGAGGCACGTTCCACCTCATCAGCCAGCTCGTTGATTGCCGTCACATTACTTTGCACAATGGCAATACCATCGTGGGCTTGCTTGTCAGCATCGCCCGCTGCTTGCGCTGCTGCCGATGCACTCAGGGCGACAGAACGCACATTTTCTATCATGTCGTTCATGGTTTTGGAGACAAGCTCAGAAGAGCGGCGCTGGTCAGCGGAGGTGCGTGTTGTTTCTGTGGATACGTGGTTAAGCTGCTCAGCCACTTCAGTCAGCGGATTAATGGCATGGATGACATCACCAATGGTTTTGTGCAGCTTTTCAATAAATACGTTAAACCACTGCTCTAAGTCACCGAGTTCATCGCGATTGGTTTGAGGTAAGCGCAGGGTAAGGTCGCCTTCACCTTGTGCAATATTGCGCAGTGAATTTGAGATCGCAATTACACTCGAATACAGCATGTTAGTCACACTCAGGGCGACTATCAGCAATACAGTGATAGTGATTGCGCCAATTAATATACCGAATTGCAAATTGCTGCTTTCAGTCTCTTTGGCGTCGCTTACGGTTTGGATGAATGCTTCGTGACTGCTGGTACGAATATCAGATAAGGCCTGCTTGATGGCATCTTCCGCTTCGGCTTTTTTCGTTGAAATAGCCCCAAGGTTACTAAAATCAATCGTGCCATCAATCATCTTTTGAGTAAGGTCAAACGTGATGCTGGTGTAATTTTGAAGTTTACTTTTGATGATCTGTACATCATCAAGTTGAGTTGGGCGAAGATCCGTTTGTCGGGCTAGGTTCTCTTGTATTTGCCCTTCAATCTTGAGCGCTTGATCCAGTAAGTCTTGCTCTCCGGTAGCTGCGGCGTTGGCAAGTATTTCACTGACCTGATCAAGAAGGACAATGTTCTTGTTTGATAGTTCGAGCACAGGGAAGTAAATGTCTTCGATCTCGATGAAACGAGCGGTGTTTTTAGCTCCGGAATTGATGACAAACCCTAAAAACAGTAAAAACCCCATGATAGCTATCGTAGGAATGAGAAGAATCTTCTTCTTAATACCAAGGTTCTTGAACCAAAACATACTGAAACTCCAAGATCAGTCAGAAAATAGGTCGTCAATTAATAATAAATCTAGACCACAGGATATCACTTGTCGAAATTTATGAAGCTGACACTTGATCATGGTCAAAGTCTGGTGCTTACTGTTTTTAGAGCTGTTTTTTTAACCCTTTGATTTTAAATAATTAATTTCGTGTCGAGAGTTGATTAGATGGAGTTTTGGCCTAATGGGATATTAAATAGAATAGGCCTTCACGAAAGCAACCTGCCTTGACTGCCAAGGGAGAAGCTTTGGGGTACTAAGACGCAGTAGTCCTTTTGTCTGAAGGCTGATTTTGAGACAATAGCCGACTTTCTTACTTGGTCTTTACGGTCTTCCATGAATCAGCCTCCAAAGCTTAACGAGAGCCAGAAAGAGAAACATCTCTTTTCTAACTACCCGTACTGGGCCGAATGTTTCGGTACAGCGCCTTTCTTGCCTATGTCACGAGATGAGATGGACCTGCTTGGCTGGGATTCGTGTGACGTGATTCTAGTAACGGGTGATGCCTATGTTGACCATCCGAGTTTTGGTATGGCGGTCATGGGGCGCATGCTTGAGTCGCAAGGCTTCCGGGTGGGTATCATTGCGCAGCCTGACTGGAATAACCCTGAAGACTTCATGAAGCTTGGCAAACCGAATTTTTACTTCGGTATCACCGCAGGCAACATGGATTCAATGATCAACCGCTATACGGCGGATCTTAAAGTTCGTAGTGACGATGCCTACACACCGCATGGCGAACCAGGTAAGCGTCCTGATCGTGCAGTGATTGTCTATTCGCAAAAATGCCGCGAAGTATATAAAGATGTGCCTATCGTGATCGGTGGCATTGAAGCCTCATTGCGTCGTATTGCCCAGTACGACTACTGGAGTGACCAAGTGCGTCGTTCCGTATTGATTGATTCTGGCGCAGATATCCTTTTATACGGTAACGCCGAACGTGCGATTGTTGATTTGACCCATGCGCTCGCGCAAGGTCGCAACGTTGAAGACTTAACAGACTTACGTGGCACCGCCGTGATCCGTGACTCCACCCCGGCAGGGTGGACCGAAATTGACTCAAGCCGAATTGATTGGCCGGGTAAAATTGACGACATTCCCAATCCGTATGAAATGAAAGATACGGAGAACATGACCTGCAGCACCAATGGTGATGACGATAATGAGGTGGCTTCCGACGAACCTGACGTCATGGCCATCAAAATCGTTCCAATGCCATTGCACCGTAAAGCCGATTTAGACCCAAATAAAACAGCGATTCGTTTGCCGTCGTTCGAAAAAGTTCGTAACGACAGCGCGCTGTATGCTCACGCCTCACGTGTATTGCACCAAGAAGCCAACCCATACAATGCGCGCCCATTGATTCAAAAGCACGGCACGCGTGAAATCTGGGTGAACCCGCCACCGATTCCGCTTGAAACGGATGAGATGGACAGCGTATTTGGCTTCCAGTATCAGCGCATACCGCACCCAAGTTATGGCGATGCCACGATTCCAGCCTACGACATGATTCGTTTCTCAGTAAATATCATGCGTGGTTGCTTTGGGGGGTGCACATTCTGCTCTATTACTGAGCACGAAGGACGAATTATTCAGAGTCGCTCGCAAGAGTCGGTACTGGGGGAAATCGAAGAAATCCGCGATAAAGTGCCAGGCTTTACCGGTACGATCTCAGATCTCGGTGGCCCAACGGCCAACATGTATCATCTGACCTGTAAGAGCGAAACCATTCTTAAGAATTGTCGTCGTCTTTCTTGTGTGCATCCGGGGATATGTAAAAACCTAGAAACCTCACATAAGCCAACCACAGAACTCTATCGTGCTGCCCGTAAAATTCCGGGCGTAAAACGCATCGCTATTGCGTCTGGCTTACGTTATGACCTAGCGATTAAAGATCCAGAGTACGTTCGTGAGTTGGTAACACACCACGTCGGTGGCTTATTGAAAATTGCTCCTGAGCATACCGAGGAAAACGTGCTCAATAAAATGATGAAGCCGGGCATGGGCGCGTACGACACCTTTAAAAAGATGTTTGATAAGTACTCGAAAGAAGCGGGCAAAGAGCAGTACCTAGTACCGTATTTTATTGCCGCGCATCCAGGCACAGAAACCACAGATATGATGAACTTGGCCCTGTGGTTGAAAAAACAAAAAATGCGGGTGGATCAGGTGCAAACCTTCTACCCATCGCCAATGTCATTGGCAACGGCTATGTATCACTCAGAGCGCAATCCATTACAGCGCATGAGTTATAAATCGAAGAAAATTCATATTCCGCGTAAGCTAGAAGAGCGTCGATTGCAAAAAGCCTTTTTGCGTTACCACGACCCCAAAGGCTGGCCAGCACTGCGCGAAGAATTGAAGCGAATAGGGCGTGCGGATTTAATTGGCAGCGGCCCGAATGCCTTGATCCCCGCCGATGATGGTACTGGAAATGGTCGTCATGCTCGCCCTGGATTTAAATCGAATGTAGCGCGTACAGCTAAAAATTCAGGTCCGCGTAAGCGCCGCTAATTACGAGGTTTTGTCTCAGGAATAAACAAGCCGCTGCGATTTCTCGTTAGCGGCTTTTTTGATGGCAAGTACAGTCTATTTACTTAATAAACAGCATCTCGCGATACTTAGGCAAAGGCCATAAATCATCAGACACCAACATCTCTAGTGCATCCGATTTAGCGCGAACATCATCCATAAGGCCCCGAACTGTGCCAGCAAGGAAGTCCATGTGCGCTTCCGTTGAGTCAAACTCTTCTGTTGAAAGCGCAGTGCTTAGCTGCTCAACAGCAGCCATCATCGCGTTGGCGTTTTCAGCAACTTTAGAGGCTGGTGAGAACTCAAGAGTGAAGCCGGTTGATGCCATGCTTGATAAGTAATTAACGGCAGCTGGGTAAACCATGGTGGTGGCCATTTCAACGACCAATTTAGCTTCAACCTCAATCGACAATACGTATTGCTCTGCGTAAACCTCAAAACGACTTTCGAGTTCGGTTGGGGTTAATACCCCAGTGCTTGAAAATAGCTCAATGACTTCTGGTGTTTTCAGTGCTGGTAAGGCGTCCGCTGTGGTGGGGATGTTTTTCAAACCACGCTCTTCAACGGCCATCGTGTGCCACTCTGAAGAATAACCATCACCACCAAAGACAACATTACCGTGCTCTTCCATCAGCTCTTTGAGTACTGAGAACACGGCTGCGGTTTTATCAGACTCGGCTGAAATTGCTGTTTCTAACTTGCCAGCAATCCATTCTAGCGAGTCCGCGAGCATGGTGTTCATCGCGACAAGAGGCCCAGAAACAGATTGCGATGATCCTACTGCACGGAATTCAAAACGGTTGCCGGTAAAGGCAAACGGAGAAGTGCGGTTACGGTCACCTGGATCACGTTCAAATTTCAAAATCTGCGATAGACCTAAGTCCATCAAGCCGCCAGATTTAGGAACGTGCAGTTCGCCGGTTTTAATGTCATTGAATACTCGCTCCAGCTGATCACCAAGATACACAGACAAAATAGCCGGAGGTGCTTCATTTGCGCCAAGTCGGTGATCGTTTGCTGCGGAGGCGATAACGGCACGCAGTAATGGTCCAAATTTGTGCACGCCACGAATTACCGCGCCACAAAATAGCAAGAAATTTAGGTTTTCGTTAGGGGTGCTACCCGGGTCTAGAAGGTTGCCCTGAGTTGAGTTACCCACTGACCAATTCACATGCTTACCAGAGCCATTTACACCGGCGAACGGCTTTTCATGCAACAAACAACAGAACCCATGTTTCTTCGCTGTGCTTTTCATTACGGTCATGAGTAACTGCTGGTGATCAGCAGCAACGTTGGCAGCCTCGAAGTAAGGCGCAATTTCAAATTGTCCCGGTGCTACTTCGTTGTGGTGTGTTTTTGCCGGAATGCCAAGACGGTAAAGCGTATCTTCAAAGTCTTGCATAAAGACCTGAACTCGCTCTGGAATGGCACCAAAATAATGATCATCAAACTCTTGGCCTTTTGCCGGCGCTGCGCCTAATAAAGTACGACCAGCCAGTAGTAAATCTGGACGCATGTTGGCGAACTTTTCATCAATTAAGAAGTATTCTTGCTCGGCACCACAGCTTGAGTTCAACGTGGCGATCTCAGTTTCACCCATCAGAGATAAAACTTTTTGAGCGGCGGCATCCATGGCGGCATTAGAGCGCAGCAGTGGGATTTTTTTATCCAGCGCTTCACCCGTCCACGACATAAATACACTAGGAATAGTCAATACCGAGCCGTTCGGCGTATGCATAATGTAGGCTGGGCTTGTTGGGTCCCATGCGGTGTAACCTCGCGCTGCGTTAGTCATACGCAGGCTGCCGTTAGGAAATGAAGAACCGTCAGGCTCGCCTTTGATTAATAAGCTACCCGTGAACTCAGTGATGGCGTTGCCGTCTGAATTAGTGATTACAAAGCCATCGTGTTTCTCTGCTGTGGCATTGGTCATGGGGTAAAATATATGCGAGAAAAACTTAGCGCCTTTAGACATCGCCCAGTCTTTCATCGCTGCGGCGACAACATCGGCTGTTGCGCTGTCTAGCTCTGCGCCGGTTTGCACGGTTTTCTTGATCGCTTTAAATGCCGACTTAGACAGAGACTCTTCCATCTGTTGTAGACCAAACACATCACATGCCCAGATTTCTTTCAATGGGTCTGTCATGCTAGTGGCATATGGCGTTGCGTTTGTTATTTCTAAAACGGCATTGAAACGAGAATTTTTATCGCTCATATATCTTCCCCAATAGTTATTAATGATGCTGCTTAAGCATTCCTTTCATTAGAACCTTTCATTAAAAAATACAAATGAAATGGCCAATATGAATATTTACCAGCAATAACTGAACCAACTGGTATTTTTAAGGCACCTCTGATTAATACAGTAGTGCTCGGCTTTGGCTTCCTGCGTCGCCCTACCTCCTGCATCCATGCAGTCGTGCGCGTGAGTCCTGTAACGCTTTAGACTATTAAGCTTTGGCAGGGGCGTTGATCGAAGTTAATGGCGGGTCCTTAATAAGATCAACAACAAAGATATAAAGTGTCTACAGGCCACGCCCTTCGGGGCTTTCAGGAAAATACCATTTCGGTGTTGCTACTTTTCGACGTGACCCGCCATGCCATCTAAGTAGCGCCTTGAACTGTTACTTTCCTGCAAGCCGCAGTCTCTTCTGCATTAATCAGAAGTGCCTTAAATAACGCCATTTATCGGGCATCGGGTAACGAGTATCTGAATGGATATAGCTAAGGCGAGATTTAGAACATGAATGAAAGTGGCTCGTATTACTTTACTGATATTGGCTGATTGTAGTTAGTTGTGCCTGATTGTGGGTTTTTGTGACCCGTATGGAAAAGTCGCCTGTTGCGCTGCTATGCTGTAGTAATACGGATTAAAGGAGTCATGATATGCGCATCGGTGTTCCTAAAGAGATCAAAGATCATGAATTTCGCGTAGGGTTAACGCCTGATAGCGCACGCGAGTTAATACATCGAGGGCATGAGGTCATTGTGGAAACGGGTGCCGGTAAAGCAATCGGCTTTTCAGATGATCTTTATATGAGCAGCGGGGCGGAAATTAAGTATTCCGCCAAGGACGTATTTGCGAACAGTGAATTAATCGTCAAAGTGAAAGAACCTCAACCTTCTGAAGTTGCCATGCTTCGACCAGAACATACCTTATTTACCTACCTGCATTTAGCGCCAGATATTGCTCTCACCGACTCATTAATTAACAGCGGTGCTACCTGTATTGCTTATGAAACGGTCACGGATGCTTCAGGTAACTTACCTTTGTTGGCGCCTATGTCTGAAATTGCAGGGCGAATGGCGGTTCAAGCCGGGGCGCACAGTTTGGAGATGGAAGCAGGTGGGCGAGGGGTCTTGCTTTCCGGCGCACCGGGCGTAACACCGGCGGAAGTTCTTATTTTGGGAGCGGGTGTGGTTGGTGTGAATGCGTTGGCTATTGCGGTAGGCATGGGGGCGCGAGTCACTATTATGGATACCTCGATGGCCCGTTTACGAACGCTGGATCAACAATATGGCAACCGCGTAACGACTCGGTATTCAACGCGCACGGCGTTGGATGAATTGTTACCGAAAGCAGATCTTGTGATTGGAGCCGTACTATTACCGGGAGAATCTGCACCAAAGCTAATAGAGAGAACCCACCTTGATACGATGAAGCGCGGAGCCGTGATTGTTGATGTTGCCATTGATCAAGGCGGGTGTTGCGAAACATCAAGGCCTACGACGCACCGAGATCCAACATATACTGAACAAGAAGTGGTTCATTATTGTGTCGCCAACATGCCAGGAGCCGTGGCGCGCACATCAACACTCGCTTTAAATAACGCGACTTTACCTTTTGTCATTAACATTGCTGAGCAAGGTGTAAAAGCCTCTTTGTTGGCAGCACCCCATTTACTTAATGGTTTAAATATATTCGATGGAAAACTGGTCAGTCCTGAAGTTGCTCATAGCCAAAAACGTGATGTTTCAAATCGAAAGGATCTACTTGAGCAAACCAGTTAGCTCGTTCACGTGAAATAACGATTTGAACTCAACAGGAACCCTTCGTCTTAAGCTTGGTCACACGTACACATAGCAATTATGTGACAACTATGTAGTAACTATGGATAACATTATCGGTAGCCCGTTATTCATAGTGTTAATTGAAAGTGTTGATCGAAAAAACCAAGCTAAAGGAGCACATGATGAAAAGTATTCCACTGGTAATAGCAGCCTCCACATTGACTTTTGCGTTAGTGGGTTGTGAAAAGGGTCCAGACGAAACCATGGACGATGCCAAAGACAGTATGCATGACGCTGCCGAGTACACAAAAGATGCCGCCAATGATGCAATGGACACGGCAGAAGAAGCGGCCGAAGATGCACATTCGGCCGCAGAAGAAGCCCTCGGTACTGAAGAGAGTGCATTAAAAGAAGCAGCCGATGATGTTGAAGATGAAGCCTCAGACGCGGCAGAAGAAGCGAAAGAAACCATGAATTAATGATTTCTTGCTTCACAAAACCAGCCCGCTCAATGCGGGCTTTTTTTTGGGTTTGATATTGTCGATGCATAGCCGATACATAGCTGGAACGTAGCTGGAACGTAGCTGGAACGTAGCTGGAACGTAGCTGGAACGTAGCTGGAACATAGCCGAGATATGCCCAGCCTACGTCGTCATGGTGGGGCCTGGAAGGCAAGCAAGCGCTGTGAGACTCAATCGGTTAATCGCGTTAAAAATATTTTCGTAATTTGTTTTTTTTATAACCACCTTAGTTCTATACTTACGCCGCTTTCAGCCCTGAAAGCGTGATCTTGCTTCTCGTGAGGACCCCCATGAGTGAACTGTTTGGTATTGGCATTCTAATAATGGCCAGTGCGCTTTTTGCGATGTCTGAAATTGGCATAGCGGCGGCGCGTAAAATAAAGCTCCGGGTGATGGCTGGCGAAGGTAATCATAAGGCTCAAGAAGTACTCGATTTACAACAGAATCCGGGCAACTTTTTTGCCATGATCCAAATTGCCCTGAATGCGATTTCGATACTGGGCGGAATTATTGGCGAACAGGCATTAACCCCTTACATCAAAGATTCCTTGAGTTTGGTATATCAGGGTCAGATGCTTGATCAAGCCAGCTTTATGATCTCGTTCTTGATTATCACCGCGCTATTTATCTTGTTTGCGGATCTCTTGCCAAAACGCATGGCGATTATCTTGCCAGAAGAAACCGCGATCAAACTTGTTACCTTAATGCGCTGGATTACTTTCTTAGTGATGCCATTGGTGTTTTTCTTTAATGGCGTATCAAACTTCCTGCTACGAGTATTAAAACTCCCTATGGAGCGAGAAGAGGCCGTGACTACTGAAGATATCGTCGCCATGATGGACGCTGGCGCAGAGCACGGCAGTCTACAAAAGCAAGAGTACGACTTGATTGGTAATGTCTTTGAGCTGGATAACGTCACCATTGGCAGTGCCATGACCCCACGTGATCAAATCATCTACTTTGATATTACCGATAGCGGCGAAGACATCAGCCAAAAAATTATCGACCACCCACACAATGATTTTCTTGTGTGTGATGGTAATCTCGATAAAATTAAAGGATCGATTGAGTCTAAATCGATACTTCGGTTGGTACTTAAAGGTGAATTAAATGGTATTGATCCGCATTTTCTAACACAGGATATTTTGTACCTACCAGAAACCTTAACCCTATCTGAAGGCCTAAACGCATTCAAAATAGCCACCCAGCCCTTTGCCGTAATCGTTAACGAATACGCCACTGTGGTGGGCTTAGTGACGGTTAAAGATATGTTAGGTAGTTTTATGGGAGAGTTGATCACCCACGAGGATGATCAGCAAATTATTAAACGTGACGACAAGTCTTGGCTGATAGAAGGTCTAACCCCGATTGGTGACGTCATGCGCCAGCTAAATATTGACGACTTTCCAGAGCGTAATCAGTACGAAACCATCGCTGGGTTTATGATTCATCGGCTCAAGCATCTACCGCGCAAAACAGAATTCTGCATTCATGCGGGTTACAAGTTTGAAGTGTTAGATCTAGAAGGTGTGCGAGTAGAGCAGCTACTGGTGACTAAAATCAAATAACAAGCAAGACCCAAAGCGACGTTAAGGGCAGGATGCCAGAATGACTGAATCATCTTAATAAGTGCCAGCTGTAGCCATCAAAGTTGGCCATATTTAACGCGTATTAATTTCTAATACCGATATAAATCGACCTACCAAATCATAATAAAAAAGGTCGAAGGTATGAAAAAGCTCCTCACAGCATCGCTCTTGGCAAGCGGTATATTCGCTGCTCATGCGCAGGCATACTCCTCAGAAGGCTTTACGCCTGAAGCAAAAAAAGAACGCGTAGCGCGAGATTGGACCCGCGCAGATGTCGATAATGCAGTCATCTCTGAATTAGTTCGAATTCCTTCAACTAATCCTCTCGTAAACGTTGGCGTGAGTGAGGCGTGTAAAACAGTACAATTTGTACGTACACGTCTAGCCGCCGGCCCGGAAAACGCTGCGGATGCTGATGCCGCACTATTGATGATGCCGGGGGTGCTTGAAGGCGCAAATGGCTTTCATTACCTTGCACGAAACATGGTGTACAAAGCGGCGCTTCAGCGGAATAAAAATATTGAAGTATGGGCGGTTGATCGTCGATCTAACTGCCTGGAAGACCTCACCGGCTTTGAAGCAGCAGAGGGCATGACAGATGTTGTAGAAGCAGAAAAAGTACTCATTGATTACTACTACAAAAACTCAGAGATAGATGGAAAAGAGTTTGATGGCTTCTTAACCTCAAGTGACCTTGACGAAGTCAGCAATTACGGTTTGGCGATGTCTACCGATGATATGTTCAACATTATTGAATACATGATCCCTGATCAAGCAACCCGCAAACAAAAAGTCTTTATTGGTGGTCATTCGCTGGGGGGCCTACATACCTCAAGCTTCCTTGCATGGGATCGAGATGGTAACCCAGAAACATTAGACGATGCCGGTTACAACAACACCGCTGGAGCCTTTGGTTTAGATACCACCTTAGCGCCCATTTATGGTGATCCAGAACTGGCTGAACAATCTACCACCTTTGATTTATACGCCATGCTGGGTATTACCCAAACAGATGAGCCAAGCGAAGAAAAAGAAAACTACGACAGCTATATCAAATTACTCGAAGATGGATACCTGCCTCGTACTGCGGCGGTCGAAGGCGCATTTAACGCTGAAATTTTAGCGTTACCAGAAGCCATGGCCGTACTGGCTGCCATAGATCCTGAAGCCGAAAGTACGGCAATTCAAAACCTGCCACGTTCACTGACCATGCGCACCATTTTGGCGTTAATTCATAGCCGCGATGTTAACGACTTCTTCTTTAAACCCAGCATAGATGACTTCCGCTATACCAACGAAGCGCTGGTGGGGCTGGTATTTGACGACAACTCAACTGTACTGCCATTTATTAGCACCAGTTTAGGTTTTTTTAATGGCGGCAGAATGGAACAGCGCAACGGCATCGCTGATTTAGTTGGCAGCATTATTCCAGTATTAGGCACAGGTGGCGGTGACGTGGTACCTACGCCCTATATTGCGACTGACGCCGGTCGAAATATCTTCCGTTTAGGTCAAGGCCCCTTGTATGGCTGGTCAGATTTTGACGAAGTGGCAGATGCTAACGACACACAGCACACGGATGAAAACGGTGATGTCGTATTTACCAGCGCACGTTCGGAAGTATCCGACATGGACGACTTTGTTGAAGCACTGCACCGTGGTGAAACCAATCTTACTGAATGGTACTTCCCAATTCGATTGATGCTCGACATCTCACTGGCAGCGCCTTACGATTTTGCTCCTGACGTAGGCATCAACCTGATGCATCCGGAAGGTGCCGCAGGCATTCCAAAGATTGAATTTGTTGCAGAAGAAGGCTTAGGCGTAAACCCATTGGGCGAACAAGCCACAGAGGAACCTGTGTTGTTGGAAGGCATGAACCACCTTGACCCAATGTTCGCCGTGGCCAACGCCAGTGCAACACACCCAAATCCAATTATTGATCGTTTGCTGGATTTTGTAGAAGACAACCTGCAGTAAGATTTGTCTCTCTCCAACCCAAGAAGCCTGCGGCTCAATAACAATGCTGCAGGCTTTTTGGTTTTATAGGCGCTGATCGCGACGCGAGGCGGCGTATCGGTGATGAGGCTGATACAATGCCTGCTTACTAAACGTTCCGGCAGGGCTGCATGTTTCGTCTATATCATTCCAACGATCTTGAGGTGCTCAAAGAGCTATTGCTGCGAGAGATTCGCCAGAATCCGCCGGGTGTGTTCGACCACGAGCAAATCTTGGTGCAGTCCCAGGGGATGGCACACTGGCTGAAGCTGCAATTGGCGGATGGCCTCGGGATTGCCGCGCAAGTCGATTTTCCGTTGCCGTCGGCGTACGTCTGGAAGGTGTTCAATACACTCAAGCCGGAATTGCCAGAACGCTCACACTTCGAGAAGCAAGCTATGGCGTGGAAGCTGATGCGCCTCCTGCCTGTTATTGCTAGCCAGCCTGAAAATGAAACTCAATGCCAAGCCATTGCGACCTACCTCAAGGACGATCCACATGGCCTTAAACTGTACGAATTAGCGCACAAAATTGCGGACGTGTTTGATCAATACTTGGTGTATCGCCCCGATTGGTTATTAGCCTGGGAGCAGGGCGAAAATGACATCGCCGATACCGATGTCAGCGCACATCCATGGCAGCCTATTGTTTGGCGCGCGCTGGTGGCTGATAGCCAACGTTTAAATCACAGTTTGGATCACCGAGCGCGTTTAACCCTCTCGCTTGAGCAATTGGTTACGCAATATGGTGATCGCCTATCTGAGCTGCCTGAGCGTTTATTTGTCTTCGGCATTGCGGCGTTACCGGGCGGATATTGGGATGTGCTTAACGCCATTTCCGAGCGTATTGATGTTCACTTCTTTTTACTCAACCCATGCCGTAATTACTGGGGTGATATTGTTGATGATCGCCAGCGAGCACGCATTCTGAAACAAAGCCCAGACGCCGCTGAATATCTAGATCGAGGCAACCCCGTATTGGCATCCTGGGGGCGACTAGGGCGCGACTTTTTAACACTCGTGCATGAAACCGCCGCCGAAGGCCGCCTACAAGATATTGAAGCCTACGCGGATGTATTAAATACAGATGCGCCGACATTATTACAGCGTATTCAGGCGGATTTATTAGACCTTAATGATCCGCAAGCTCAGGCCTACACACCAGCGGCGTTAAAACACAGTAAATTTAAACAAAGCATCGTCAATCACGATGACAGCTTACGAGTCATTGCAGCGCACAGTCCATTACGTGAAGTGCAGCGCTTACATGATCAACTCTTGCATTGGTTTACCCATAATCCCGAATTAAAACCCCGCGACGTGGTGGTGATGGTGCCCGACATCGACCAATACGCGCCATACATTGATGCGGTCTTTGCCAGCGCCCCAGAAAAACAACGTATTCCTTGGGCGATTGCTGACCAATCTCAGGTTCAAGAAAACCCATTACTCGACAGCGTGCTTGGATTACTCAGTTTATGCGACTCACGTTTGCAATTAACCGACGTACTCGACTGGCTTGATGTCGAAGCGATACGTGCGCGTTTTAATATTGCCGAAGCCGATCTCGATATTATTCGCGACTGGTTAGAGCGTGCGGGTGTACGCTGGGGGTTAGATGACGAACATCGTAAAGCGTTAGGGTTTCCGGGGTTCAGTCAAAACAGTTGGCGTAAAGGTTTACGTCAATTATTGCTTGGAATGATGTTGCCAGATTCTGACGACATGCATTGGCAAGACGATTGGCCCGTGTTTGGGGTGGAAGGGAATGCCAGTGAATTACTCGGTAATTTCTTATCCTTGATCGACACGCTGGTAAAATGGCAGAGCTATTTATCTGAATCACATGCAACTTCAGAGTGGATGTCGGCAATTCCTGAATTGATTGACGATATGTACGCGCCAGACTTAGACGAAGGTGTACAGTTACAACGAGTGCGTGATGCCGTGATGCGCTGGCAAGAACAATTAAGCGATGCGGATTTTTCAGCCGATTTATCACCCCAAGTGGTGCGCAGTTGGTTTAATGAAAACCTTGCGCAGCAGGGCGGTTGGCAGCGTTTTCTTGCCGGGCCAGTGAACTTTTGTACCTTAATGCCGATGCGTTCTATCCCATTTAAAGCCGTATGCTTACTGGGCATGAACGACCAAGATTATCCACGTCCAGTGACGCCGGTAGGGTTTGATTTAATGGTCACGGGCAAGGCACGACGGGGTGATCGTTCTCGTCGGGAAGACGATAGATACTTAGTATTAGAAGCTTTATGCTCAGCGCAGAATTATTTTTATATCAGTTATCGTGGCCGAGACGCACGAGAAAATCACGAGCTTCAACCTTCGGTATTAATTAACGAACTACTCGACTACGTTGGTGATGCTTATTGCCTTGAAGGCGACGAAAAATACCCCGCCAAGCAAAGCCGTGAAAACCTAAGAGAGTGGCTGATTGAAGAGTTACCGCTACAGCCGTTTAATCGTCGCACCTTCTTACACGAAAAAAACGGTATGCCAGAAGAAACTGGTACAGGCATCGTTGGATTTCACAATCTTTGGTCAAGTGTGGCGAATGCGGCGTTTTCTGATTCACAATCTTTGCCATTTTATGAATCACCCTTAGCTTTACCTGAAGAATTCAGTCTGAATCAAGTGTTGTGGTCAGATGTCAAAGACGCTTTATTAAAACCGGCGGATTTCTTTTTACGTCGTCGTTTACGCTTATCCCCTGAGCTGTATTTCAAAGACAGTAACAACGAAGAAACTTTCGCGCCTAACAATCTCGAAAATGCCATATTGCGTACCCAGTGGGTGGAAGATCAAATTACAGACTCTGCACAAACCACTCATGGCTTTACGGCACGAGAGCAAGCCTTAGGGCACTTACCCGTGAATGGACTGGGCGTGCTACAAAGTGAAAGCTTCGCCAGTGAACTGGGTGAGTTAGTCGAGCGTTTGCAAGGTTTATGCACTCAGCCTATTAATGACACCGATCCAGAAGACACATCGCTCACACTCACACGCGAAATAATTCTCACCACTGGTGAATCAGTACACTGCCAAATCAGTGGTGAATTAACGCAGTGTTTTTATCGTCAGTTAGTGCATTGGCGCGCTGGCGAACTACGTGGCCAGCACTTACTTAGTGCGTGGTTAGATTTGGTTTTAGTGGCTGCAGCACAACCTGAGCGTATTTCGTCAGCCATCGTTATCGGTCGAGATAAAACAAAAGGGCGCTTACAAGAGTTTGAATTTAATACCCCAAGCCAAAGCGAAGCTCTCGCCTATATAGACCAGTGCATTCAATATTACCGTGATGCTTGGCAAGTGCCGCAGCCAGTGATGCCCGGATTAATGTGGGCACTTAGCCAAGCGGCAGACGATAAAAAAGAAAAGTTAATCGTGGCAGCAGCAGAGAATGAATTCTCAGAATTTAACCGTACCGCCATGCAACTGTGTCGCCCAGAGCTTGCGCAGCAATTATTAACCACGGATGTTTCAGGCGGGAATGAAAGCGGCTATGAATTCTGGCTTGAACAATACCAATGGCTGTGGGCACTGCCCCAAACCTGCTTAGTAGGAGACGACGAATAATGAAGCCTCTCGATATTCATAGTTTTCCACTGCAAGGCCAATCGCTGATTGAAGCCAGTGCCGGTACTGGTAAAACTTACACGATTAACCAGCTATATCGTCGTTTAATCTTGGGCCACGGTGATGCCCCAACGGAAATAAATGGGCGATTAGGTTGTACCGATATTTTAGTCGTGACTTTTACCAAAGCGGCTACTGAAGAACTGCGAGGGCGTATTCGCAGTGGCTTACGTGATGCGTTTGAGTCGATATTGGCTGCGGAAAGTCTGGCAGTTAATCATGCTGAAAACGTTGATGACAGCCACTTGGCATTAAGTGAAAACATTCCAGATAAAGATATCGCACTGTGGCTTAAAGAAACAGGCTTACCAATAAAAGAACAGCGCGATTGGTTGCAAGTGAACCTTGCACAAATGGATGAGTCCTCAATTTTCACGATTCACCGTTTTTGTGCGCAAATGTTGAAGCGATTTGCCTTTGACAGTGGTGTTGGCTTTAACGTCGCCATGGAAACTGAAGGGCAGGAGTTTTTACAGCGTGCTTGTGAAGATGTCTGGCGACAAACCTGTTACCCAGAAACGGTAGATAAATTACGGGTATTAACCGCCAAGTGGAAAAACCCACAGGCCTTGTTAGAGCACTTCCGCAGTTGGACATCTAAGCCCGATCTCACCATTCAACCTAAGGTGGAAAAAACCACTGACGAACTGTGGGAAACCATCACGCGCTTAAAAACTCAGGCACGAGAAGCGTGGGCGGCGTTAGGCTCGGATGGAATAGATGATCTTATATTTTCAGCCGATATTGATAAACGCAGTTACAGTAAAAAAAATTACCCTAATTGGAAAGAGCAAGTCGGATATTACTTACATGGTGAGACCGTACTGCCGCTCCCCAAAAATATAGATCGCTTCAGTACCGCAGGCTTAGCGGATAAAACAAAATCGGGTGAGCCACCACGTCATTTATTAATTACCACCATTGATGGCCTCATGTCAGCAGTGGCGGATTATCAAGTCGCGCTTGAGGTGTATTGGTTTAAACACATCTATCAGCGCTATATTGAGTTGCTCGACCAAGCCGCCGTCATGACCAGTGACGATTTGCTACGATTACTTGATGACGCCTTACAGTCTGAGCGTGGTGAAGACTTAGCTAAAAAAATTCGTACCTTATATCCGGTGGCCATGATTGATGAATTTCAAGATACAGACCCAACACAGTACCGAATTTTTAATACCATTTACCCGGCTATAGTAGGTGCTGAAAACACAGCAGGCACTGAATCAAACACTGCACCGGGTTATGGCCTGATCATGATCGGTGATCCTAAACAGGCTATTTATGCGTTTCGTGGTGCTGACATTTTTACCTACATGAAAGCCCGTGACCAAATACCCGACGAACGCAGTTTTACATTAGATACTAATTATCGCAGTGATAGCGCACTTATCTCGGCGGTAAACTCACTGTGGAAAAACAACGATAATCCGTTTTTGTTTAAACGGCACATTCAATTTCATCCGGTAAAGTCCGGTGCGCTCCATGATAAACAAGCCCCTAAGTGGCAATGCGAAACGCCCGACTCACCATTACAAATATGGATTGACGGCAGCGAAGAAGAATCAAAACGAGAGGCCGAAGTAAGAATTGCCGAAGAGTGCGCTGAGCAAATATCTGCCGTGCTGGCTGGAGCGGCAACCGTTTCTAAAGAAAAAAAACAAACCGCATTGGTGGCCGGTGATTGTGCGGTACTGGTGTATTCTCGCCCGCAAGCGGCATTGATACGCCGAGCATTAACCGCCAAACATATTGGTAGCGTGTTTTTAACCCGTGATAGCGTATTTGAATCAAATGAGGCATTTGATTTACTCGCCATCCTCGAAGCCATTATGCACCCCGGAAATGAAGCCGGCGTACGCCGAGCGTTAGCCACTTATAGCTGGGGCATGAGTGCCGAGCAATTAGCAGCACTGCAAATTAATGAAAGCGCTTGGGAAAGCCAACTCGCGGCTATTCACGAATATCAAATATTGTGGCAACGTCGCGGTATCATGGCGTTGATCATGCAATGGTTGGCAGATAAAGGATTAGAAACTGAAGGCTCAGTAGGTATTGAAAGAGCGGTACGGCTCCGCAAACAGCCTGACGGCGAGCGCATCATCACCAATATTTTGCATCTGGGCGAAATGCTGCAAACCCAAAGCCGAAAACTGCGCGGACACCAAGCCTTAGTTCGTTGGTTATCAGAGCGCATTAGTGGCGAAATTCCGTCCGGAGAAGAAGCCCAACTGCGCCTCGAAACCGACGAACGTTTAGTCAATATTGTCACCATTCATAAATCCAAAGGCTTAGAATACCCCATGGTGTTTTTGCCATATCTTTGGGCTGACAAAGCAGAGCGTCACAGTAAAGAAACCGATAACACGTACTATGACGGCATTAAAGTAGTGCGTGATTTAGCGCCTAATGAAGATGCCTTTAAATTGCAGCAGCGCGACATACTTGCTGAAAAAATGCGCTTACTCTACGTGGCAATGACCCGGGCTAAATTTGGCAGCTATTTATGGTTGAGTCGTGCAATGGATGGTCGCAGTAAAAAAGCCATTTGGCCGTCATCAGCGTTAGGGTACTTATTAGGCGTCGATGCAGACCCATTAAAATTAACGATTAACGGTGTTTACATAGGTTCGCGACCGCAATGGCAAGTACGGCCAGAAATAGGTCAAAACGAATTAGGAATACCACCGCAACCGGTGAAACCGGCCACTGCAAGTATTGAATGGCGCGACGCTTGGCGAGTTGGTAGCTATAGCCAATTGGCGGCACACAGCGCAAGCGGATCACATAATTCTGGTCATTTGAGCCTTGAGCAATCATCTTCAGATCTTTCTCAAGCATTTGACTGGGAAGCTGGTATCGACAACATCATTGATGCAAATGATAAAACAGCAGGCAAGCATACACAGCCAATGGCGCTTCAGTTTCCAAAAGGCGCAAACCCCGGAACCTGCTTGCACGCCATCTTTGAATACTGGAATTTTAATGATCAAGCCCAGTTACTCGAAATCTGTGAAAAACAGCTCACCCTATATGGCCTCGCAGAGCATTCGACGGAAGACGTTGCTCAATGGATGACTAGCGTGGTTCAACAAATAATTCCCGGCGTACAGTCTGATTTACCATTTTCGCTAAGCCAGCTAGAGAAACATAATCGTTTGGATGAAATGGAATTCTACTTACCTGTGGGGTTACTTGAGGCATCAACCATCGACGCGCTGTTAGGCGGCGATAACCGTTTTCAATTTCAGCCACTGACGGGCTACCTTAAAGGTTTTATCGACCTAATCTTTGAATGGCAGGGGCGTTATTACGTCGCAGATTATAAATCGAACTATCTAGGGTTAACCGCAAACGATTATTTACCTAGTTATTTGTTTGAGTCGATGCGCGATCATAAATACGATTTGCAGTCATGGATTTACACCATTGCACTTGATCAAATGTTAAGCCAGCGTTTAGCGGATTACTCACCGGAAAAACATTTAGGTGGAAGCTTATATTTATACCTACGTGGCATGGGCGATCACTTTAGCGACGCAACTCCAGACTCAGGAATTTGTTATACCCCGGTGGATATTGAGCAGCTTGAAAAATGGCGCTCGGTGTTATTGCGAAGCCGAGACGTGGAGGCCAGCGTATGAACCGCCACTCGCTTGATAAGCCATTAATGCCATTGTTAGCGCAAGCACAAATATTGCTAAAACACTGGCTAGATGATGAACGTATTCGGCCCGTAGATTGGCATTTAGCGCGGCAAGCCGTGGAGTACGAGATCGGAGCTGGCAATACTTCCGATACTGCCCTAACTGCATTATTGTTTGCCGCGTGCAGTTGCAGCTACGTGCTTGGGCGTGGCCAAGTCTGTATTGATATTAACCGCTGGGTATTACCAGAAGTAAGTGACGAAACAGTGCGTCATGTGATGTCTGCTGAGAATATGAGCTGTTGTCAGGTCGTAAAGATAGACGATGATAAAAACACACAGCAAAATTCTGATACGAACATCGAGGGAGTTAAGCACCAGCAAACTCGTACGCCTCTTTTTGTATTAAATAACAATCGCCTCTATCTCAGCCGTTACTTTTCTTACGAGCAGTTGGTACTAAACCAGCTGTCCTCTCGTTTAAGCCTTACGCACCTTGATGACAATGGTGTGCAGGAGTCGTCTCAACATATTGAGGCGTTAGCCAATTATTTACAGATATTATTCCCTAAGACTAACCAAGAGCCGAAAACTGATCAGCAAGCAATAAATGATCTAGCAATAAATGACCTGAAAATAGACTGGCAAGCTATCGCCGCCGCCGTTGCGTGTACGCAACCTGTTACCGTTATTACTGGTGGGCCGGGCACAGGTAAAACCACCACAGTGACCAAGTTACTGAGCGCACTGTTAAGCCAGACGCCGGCTTTACGTATTGCACTGGCAGCGCCTACCGGCAAAGCGGCTGCACGTATGACCGAATCGATTCGTCAAGCCCGAACACAAATGGCAGACACGACAGGGATGCACGGAATTCCAACTGACAGCTACACCTTGCATCGTTTATTAGGGTGGAGTCCGCGCGGTTTTCGCTACAATGCTAAACGTCATTTGCCATTTGATTGTGTGGTCGTCGATGAAGCTTCAATGATCGACCTGCCCATGATGGCGCATTTATTTAGCGCCCTTAGCCCAAGTACTCGCATCATCTTATTGGGAGATCGCGATCAGCTGGCCTCAGTTGAAGCGGGCAGTGTATTGGCCGATTTATGTGACGCCGGAACAGACCACGGATTTACACCCGCGTTCTCTACCTATTTATCTAAGCTTGTAGGAATAGAATTACACTCCTATTTACCACAAAAAGGCTCTTCAGCATCAGCAGGCGCGCACTTGCCGATGCAAAACGCCGTGGTGCAATTACGTAAGTCGCATCGCTTTAGCGCCGACAGCGGCATTGGTGCGTTAGCTCGGGCAGTAAATGCGGGCGACCAAAATGCAGCGGCCACTGCATTCAATCACTTTGACGACGTTCAATGGTTGGTACCGGAAGGCAAAAGCTGGCAACGTAAAGTTCTCGAAGGTTATCGCAATTATTGCACTTTGGTTCAGGAGAATGCCCCCGCTGAGGAAATCTTAAACGCCTTTGATGAGTTTCAGGTATTGGTCGCATTGCGCAAAGGCAATTGGGGGGTAGAAGAAACTAATCGTCAAATTGAGCGTCTGTTAAGTAACGCCGGGCTACTCAAAGGAACCACGCAACAATGGTACTCTGGCCGAGCCGTAATGATTACACGCAATGACTATGACCTCGGCCTGTTTAACGGCGACATTGGCATCTTGGTTAAGCTTGAAGACTCAGACACTCACTTAATAGAGCGAGTTGCTTTCAGAGCGGCAGATGGCGGCGTGCGCTATATGTCGCCGGGGCGCTTGCCCAGCCATGAAACTGCCTTTGCCATTACCGTACACAAGAGCCAAGGGTCTGAATTTCGGGATGTTCTGTTGCTGCTCCCCGAACAGTGGCAGCAAGTAATCACGCGTGAACTCATTTACACTGCCATCACCCGTGCAAAGTTATCATTTTGTTGTCAAGCTGGGGATGTATGTTGGGCGCAAGGGTTAAGCACCCAAGTGTTACGCGCCAGTGGTTTACGCGACGCCCTTTGGGGTCAATAACGAACCAAATTTATAGTATTAAGTGATTTTTAAGTGAATAGGATTATTTGTGAAAGTTAAGCCAGAGAGTAATAAACAGCAAGATAAAGCAAACAAAAAGTATCCTAAAAAACCGCGTCGAATTAAAAATAAATGGGCACGAGGTCTTCTTGTTACGACCGGAGTAATCATCGCCTTATATATTGTCTTGTTTTTTGCATTCCCATTTTTTGCGTTGCGCTATGTTGAGTCTTGGTACGCTGATCAAGGTGAAAACCGCTCATTACTGATTAAAGGCTGGACGCTATCGCCACTTACAGGCGAAGTTCAATTACGTGATGTAATAGCCAATTACCCGACTGGTGATACGACGACGGAAGTCGGTGCTGATTTTGTCGGCATCAACGTCAACCTTGCAGCGTTATTTTCAAAAACGATTCATATCCAATCTGTGGGTGTTGACGGTCTGGTCTTCCGCGGTGCGCAATCAAAAGAAGGGCTCAGTATTGCTGGTGTTGCTATCCCTGCAAGCGACGATTCCAAGGAAAGTACTCAGGAAGAAGACAGCTCGGAAGCCTCGGAAAACGGCCCGCTACCTGAAGGCTGGACGCTGCAAGTCGATGATATAGCGCTCATAAATAACCGCGTACGCTGGGAACAATCAGGATTAAGCGTAGCTGTGCAGTTGAGTGAATTTTCTACCGGCATGTTTAAGAGTGGCACAGAAGCAAGCACACCGGTGGCATTAGATGTCACGTTAGAGTCATTAACCTTTGATACCGAATCAACGCCAATTGTTTTAAAACAACCGGTGACCCTAACACTCGCGGGCGATATGAAAAGCCTATTAACGCAACCGAATATTACCGGCGATATTAAACTCAGCGCTTTGGATATCACTGTGCCAGGGTTGCAGTCTTTAGCATTAAATGCGCTTGAAATTAACGATGCATCCTTTGCCATGAATAGCGAAGGTTTAAGTGCTGGCTTAAGTCAACTTGTACTTAAGCAGGTCATGGCCGCCATTGATGAGCAGCAAAATGCCAAGCTGGAAGCCTTGATTGTAAACAACGTGAGCTGGAGCGGTGGCCTTAACGAAGCGCGAGTCGGAGATATTACTTTACAAGGTACACATGCCGAACTTGAATCAGTGCAAAATGCAGGCTTAAAAGAGCTATTGCTGGCCGGGTTAACGTGGCGTGGTAATGACGACGAAGTGAGCTTCAAACAAATCACCCTGTCCGAACTAAGTGCCGAGATGCCAGACATCGAAGGCGCAACGTTGAATAGCTTTGCCGCAAGTGATATTACCGTGAACCAGCTAAGCACAGAACCAACGGCGATCATTGGCTCTGCAGGTTTAAATACGCTGACAGCGAAACATCGTACCGCAGGTGATTTATCTCTTACATCAATAATAGCGAACACGATTAAAGCCAGTGCGGCGAATCAGTCGGTGGCTGACATCACACTCGAAGCACTCACTGTTATGCCACCAAGTGGTGACCAACCACTAGTGTCGTTGGATCATTATGAAGTAACGGATATTAATGCCACGCCGGAGAGCTTTCGTTCTGGCTTGCATCGTTTTTATGGCTTAGTTGCCAACGCGACCCGATTAAAAAATGGTGCGATTGCTGGCGTGCCAGAGACGGAACTGGTTGACGAAACAGCCACTGAGACAGCTACTCCTGCAGAGTCATCAACCGAAAACAGTGCTAACAATGACAGCGCTAATTCTTCCGCTGCCTTTGCTGTCGAGATTGCCGGTGTAGAAATGATTCAGCCAACGATCAATGCTGAAAATAACACGAATGAAAAATCACCCGTGACCGAAAGTAGTTTTCATTGGGTTGATCAAGCCATGACGCCCAATGTATCGACCAACGTTAAGGTGGTCGAATTACGCACCGGAAAAATAGATACCTCTGCGCTTGAAGAAGGCGTAGAGCTTCACATGGTATTTGCTCTGGATGCCTATAATCGTATACGCGCTGACGGCGTGATGGGCATGAAAGGCGAATACCCAGAAGGGAAAATTAATTTAAATATAGAGCAGCTTAATCTTGTTGAGTTTAACCCATACCTTGTTGAAGCCATGGGCTATCGCCTGAAAAAAGGCATGTTGCAAGTCACCTCAGACATCAGCATAACTGACGGTCAGCTGGGCGGAAAAATGCTGATTGTATTACAGAACAGCAAATTTGAACCGGCAGACCAAGAAACCATTAAAAGCCTGAGTAAACAAATCTCCATGCCGGTAGAAACGGCCTTGTCGGTACTCAAAGACGACAACAACAACATACGCATTGAAGTGCCACTCTCTGGTGACATAAGCCAGCCGGATGTGGGCATTAATGACGTTGTAAATCAAATCAGTAAAAAGGCCCTTAAAACCGCCACACTGTATTACCTAAAACAGTCGCTCGTGCCTTATGGTCAGCTATTAAGTATCGCCTCATTTGCTGGAGATCAGCTCTTCGCGATTCGATTGGATGACTTAAAATACGAGACGCAACAACTAGAGCTAACCGACGAGCACAAAGCGTATCTTGATACCGTTGGAAAGATGATGATTAAAAAATCTGAACTTGAATTGCAAGTATGCCCAGTGGCGGGCGAGCTTGAACAAAAAGAGTGGGGCGAGAATTGGGCAATAGAAGTGGCTAAACGAGCAGCAAGCGTGAAGGCCTATCTATCGGAGATAAAAGACAAAAAAGAGAAAAGCTTATCGGGCCGCATCACGGTATGTACCCCGCAAAAAGGCGACAAAGCGAAAGTGATCTTGGGAGTGTAGCGAGGTGGATATCTCCTACATTTGACACTCCTGCGAACAACTACACCTCATGCTGTCATTCCCGCGAACGACTACATGGATGTAGGAGGTAGAGCGACGCAGGATGCCAAAGCCGAGGCGGGAATCCATTGAAAGGCTGGATAACAAAGCAACAAAACTACACCTATCCTCCTGATTCCTAAGGGATAACCTGCAAACTACTTGACATAAAAATGGCGGTCGTTATTATACGCACCACCTTAGGACTATAGCTCAGTTGGTTAGAGCGCTACCTTGACATGGTAGAGGTCCCCAGTTCGAATCTGGGTAGTCCTACCAAACACAAAAAAGCCGCATATTAACCTATGCGGCTTTTTTATTGTCCGTCTTAGAAGTAACTCCTTAAGACGTTATACTCCGAGTAAGTGGGATGACAACTGAAGCTCATTCACGCGTTCATCCAGTGCCCTCGTAATATCACTACGTTCAAAGCGCGACAAAGTTTCGGCGCGATTCAGCGCCAACGCATTTAAATGAATACACGGCGTAAGCTGATCAAAATCGCGTAAATCCCCCCGCTTAATAACAGGTAAGAATGCTCCTTTAAGTTGATGGCGAATCAACATAAAGGCCCTAGGCAAAGACAAGGTGACCGTCTTATTGTTCTTCAAGCGCATATTAACGCCAATGCCATCGGGAGTGGGGTGTAAAAGAATCCCGGTTGCTTTCACAGCGGGTTCAGGGATATGAGAATACGTAGACGTAAAATCAACGGGATCAGGCAAGATCACCACCGCAGATTTAGTAAAGTAAGTATCGTAATCACTGTATACCTGCCTGAGTGCGGGACTATACACAGGAAGAAATTGAGCAAGGCTCAAAAGAAACTGCTTGCCGGTTTCTTTTGTGCGCATTTCCTCAATAGACCAATGAAGGTCAGCAGCAATAGCCAGTTTACGTTCGCGTAAGCCCGTCACCCGAAAATCCCACGTCAAAGTTATGACAGATAATACGGAGAAGCTCGCCAAAAGAAAGGGTTTCAAAGCGGCCAAATAACCTTAATTATTGGCATTAAAAGACCTATTTCTGACCGGTTCCGCCTATGTTAGCAAATGTCATTAATTTGCCAACAAGTTGTCACTGAAACGTAAACACTCATTTCTACCCTAATACGATTGAAAATTAATCTCATCATTTGAAGGTAGAAGAGTATGAAAGGTCTGAATTTAGCGGCACTTGCAATATTAAGTGCTGGATTGGTGGCGTGTGGTGGTGACGATGGAAGCAACGGAGAACAAGGTGCTGTAGGGCCTCAAGGTCCGCAGGGCCCACAAGGTGAGACAGGACAGCAAGCGCCAGCAAACGAGGGTGCTCAGGGACCAGCGGGGCCACAAGGACCAGCTGGACCAGAAGGCGCTCAGGGTGAGCAAGGAGAGTAAGCACCAGCGAATGAAGAAGACATGTCAATGTCACTCACCATACTGCACATGAACGATCACCACTCACACATAGCGGCCGAAGACTTTGGTTTTGATGTGTCTGGGCTTAGCATGGAAACAACAGCGGAAGGCGATGCGATCATCTCAGAAGTCGACGTGACTTACGGTGGCTTCCCAATGATGGTGAGCCTGTTTAATCAATTGAGTATGCAGTCAGACAATGTTCTCAAACTGCACTCAGGTGATGCGATTACGGGCACCTTGTACTACTCATTGTTCAAAGGCCGAGCCGACGCCGACATGATGAACCAGATCTGCTTCGATGCGTTTGCTCTGGGTAACCACGAATTTGATGATGGTGATAAAGGCTTGGCTAGCTTCCTTGACTCATTGAACTCATCAGCCTGCGTTACCCCAGCCTTGGCAGCTAACGTCAACCCTGCGCCGGAATCAGCCGTAGCAGAAGGCTATCTTCAGCCTTACACCATCGTCGAGCACGAAGGCCAGCAAATAGGCATCATCGGTATCGACATTGCGGGTAAAACAAAAAACTCATCCAGCCCAGACGACGGCACCACCTTCTCTGACGAAACCACCACCGCGCAGCAGTACATTGATGAGCTGACGGGCATGGGTGTTGATAAAATCGTTCTGATGACACACTACCAATACGAAAACGCCCTCGAACTCGCCGCCGCTCTTAATGGTGTTGACGTAATCGTAGGCGGTGACTCGCACACCTTACTGGGCGATGACACCTTCTCAGATATAGGCTTTAACCCGCAAGGCGATTACCCGACTGTTGTCACCGACGCGGGTGGCAACACCGTGTGTGTGGTTCAGGCGTGGGAATATGCCCACCTGATGGGGAAACTCAACGTAGACTTTGATACCAACGGCAACGTCACCGCATGCAGTGGCCAGCCATATATGCCAATCAGTACCCAATACGAATATGAATACGCTGAAGACGACACGCGTGCCCTCACCGGTGCAGACGTCACTCGCGTGACCACCGCACTCACCAAAGAAGACGAAATCGTTGCGGTACAGCCAGACGCCACGACACAGGCGATCCTCGATATTTATAACGAAGACGTCGACGTACTTAAGCAGACCGTTATCAGTACAAACGCGCAAGACCTTTGCCTTGAGCGCATACCGGGCCAAGGCCGCTCGACGATTTGTGATACATCGGCGACTTACGAATATGGCTCAGACATCTCCAACGTGGTGGCTAAAGCCTTCCTGACCGTGACGCCGACAGCAGACATCGCCATTCAGAACGGCGGTGGGGTACGAGTAGACTTAGCTGCTGGCGATGTCACCATTGCCGATGCCTTCACGCTACTGCCATTTTCAAATACGTTAGTTATTCTTGATATGACAGGCCAGCAAATCATCGACGTGCTCGAAGATGCACTCGCTAACTTTATCGACAGCGATGGCTCAAGCGGTTCTTACCCATACGCGGCAGGCTTGCGCTACAACATCGATGCCTCACAAGCAAAAGGCAGCCGTGTAACAAACGTAGAAGTGAACTCACAAGTCAATGGCAGCTGGACAGCGATAGACACAGCCGCGACCTACGGCGTTGTGACCAACGACTTCATCGCCTCAGGGCAAGATGGCTACACCACCTTCAGCGTACCGTTCGATGCGGGCGACTACGAAGACACCTTCACAGAATACGCACAGGGCTTTATCGACTACGTTGAAGGCCTTACCGAAAACGGCCAACAGGTACAAAAACTGCCCATCGATGAATACTCAACCCAGCTATTCATAGACACCGACGGCTGCAACCACAGCACAGGGGCTGGCTGCGTACCCGACTAATTACCACCTGAAGAAAACGCATGAAATACGGGAGCTACGGCTCCCGTTTTTTGTGGGCGTAAAGCGGGCTGTGTGAATGTCGGGAAAGCGTGATGACATTGATTACATAAATATGATCGAAAAGAGAGTAATGTTTATTGAAGGTACTCAATTAGCTGAGTCAATGATTCGGCATAATCTCGGAGATACTGTAAAAAACCAATTACATCAAAGATATTGATACAGACTATTTAAGCGATAACTAAAAATTGGATAGGGCTAAAGGCAATATTCAGTCAGCTAGAGTCAGCTTAGGATATTTACGAACACCTTTCTTCAGGCGTTTTTCAATAACATCGACACTCTCTCCTGTATCGATAGCACTGGAGCTGGCAACTGCGCGAATAATACGATTGCGGGATATTTTGCGTTTGGCTTTATCGGTGTGACGAATCATAAGCTAACACCTCAAAGGTATAGTCAATTTAACCTTTGCTTTCTGAACCTGTTTCTATAGCGTTTAAATCGGTAGGCGGCGAATACCATTTACACCATACTGAAATACTCATAAAGTGGCTAATGAATAAGAGGGAGCACACAAACAATGGACGTTCGCGAGACGCTGTCGTATCAGCACCAACAAATACTTCGATATATAGAGCTACGTGCGCAATGGGAAGGGCGAATAACCGCGAATCACATCGTAGAAAACTTTAATATCAGCCGCGATTCCGCCAGCAAACTCATCAAGCGCTACAACGCGACTTTACCAAACAATCTAAGCTACGATGCCAGTGCTAAAGGCCACACACCCACCGTAAAATTTAAACCTGAATACTCAACAGGCTCGCTCGAAGAATATATTTACAGCTTTATTCAAACAGACCTGCCTGAAAATCAGACAGGTTTTGTACTGCACGACACCTTCCCAATGCGACAATTTGGACGAGCGCTACAGCCTGAAATCGTTCGCCCGATACTCTACTCAATCAACAACAAACGAAAAATAGACATTGCCTACCGGTCGATGAGCAGCCCAGAAATTGAAGGCCGAATCATCAGCCCACATAGCCTAATACATGATGGAATGCGCTGGCATGTGCGTGCGCGATGTGAAAAAAATCAAGGATATCGTGACTTCGTAATATCTCGTATTAGCGAAGTTGTCGATGACGAAGGCCCCGCAGAATACGGAGTAGAAGAAGATGAACGCTGGAACACCTGGATTACTTTAACCATACAGCCCGACATCCGCCTGAGCAGAATAAAACAACAAGTCGTCGCTCAAGACTACAGTATGACCGAAAACAAAGACGACCGATATCAATGCGAATATCGAATACGTGCAGCCTTCGCAATCTACGCCTTAAAACACCTCGGCCTTGACCGGTTACGAGAAAAAGCCGAAGCACAGCAAATAATGCTGACGCCAGAATCGCGGGAAGCAATAGAACCCTATCTACGATAAACCTGCCTGAAAATCCGACATGTGTAAATGAACAGTGATTGTTTAATGAGCAAAGGATGGGTTGAATAGTTCGGGTAAGGACAACGCGGAATGCACGAAGGAATGTGGTGCCAGGGATGGCAAAGTTTACAAGGTTGTGAATCATACTTAACCGCTGGATATTTAGGAGTACGTGATAGTAATGAGCACAACTGAAGTCGCAAGCTATTACCGCTATTGGGGTAAAGCAAAGAGAGATCCTAAACATAGTGGTGATGACTATCACCTACTTGCTTATCATTCTTTGGATGTTGCTGCAGTTGGCATGCTACTGCTCGCAGAGGAGAGGCAGATAACTCAGGATATTGCAGTCTATCTTGATATTACTCCAAAGCAATTACAGTCGATGTTTGTATTCACGTTAGCCTTACATGATTTAGGTAAGTTCACATCTGCTTTTCAAAATCTATATTCAAATGATGGTGGACATTTATTTCGAGCGCGCTGTACCCCATACGATGGACGAAACTTTCGTCATGATAGATTGGGAGATTTTTTTATTCATGACGAGAATCGTGAAGATAATGTTTTATCTGTATTGCCAGAAGACTTTGACTCTAAGCTGTTTGAAATTTTAATGGAATGTACGCTTGGCCATCATGGTCAGCCAATTAAACATGACAAGCCTATAAGTTATGAGGAATACACGGTTCCAGAAAATCTAAGCGCGGCTTACGCTTTTGTTAAATATACATTTAATATATTAGAGCCTGATTTTCCATTTGAAAAATTCAAATCTAAGGATGCTATTAAGCGACTAGAGTTGATGAGCTGGACGCTGGCAGGCTTGGCTGTATTGGCTGACTGGATAGGTTCGGATAACACGTACTTTGAATATAAATCTACACCGATACCTTTAGGTGAATATTGGAAGTTAGCACAGAAAAGAGCCATTGAAGCGACGTCTGCAACTGACTTATTGCTTGAGCAGCAAGTAAACCCCTATACCTCTATTAAACAAACATTCGGGTTCGATCCTACACCGTTACAAAACTGGGCCGAAACAGTAAAAGTTGATGCCAGCCCACAGTTATTTATTTTGGAAGATGTGACGGGCTCAGGGAAAACCGAAGCCGCTTTAGCATTAACTCATCGCTTGCTGAAGGCTGGTGCTGCAGATGGGTTTTATTTTGGTTTGCCAACCATGGCAACGTCTAATGCCATGTTTAGACGCGTTTCCGATCATTATTTGCAAATGTTATCGGGAGGTGATGGCCGTAAGCCGAGCATCGTTTTAGCGCATGGCGCACGCGATATGGATGATCGTTTCAGAGAAGCAAAGCTCGCATCCGGCAGTCAAGACTCAGACTACTCTGCTGCCGACAACACGGCCACGGCTCAGTGTAATCAATGGCTGGGCGACTCTCGTAAGAAAGCATTACTTGCCCCTGTTGGCGTCGGCACTATAGATCAAGCATTAATGGCTGTTTTAGCACGTCGTCATCAATCATTGCGCTTGCTTGGCTTATATCGAAAGGTACTTATTTTTGATGAAGTACATGCCGCCGACAATTTTATGTTCGAGATTTTGGAGGGCCTTCTTACACTTCATCATCAGCAGGGTGGTTCCGCTATCTTACTAACGGCTACTTTATCTAAAATACAGCGGCAGCGGCTTAGCGATATTTGGCTGAAAGCTGGGCAAGCGGAGCCTAAGCGACTAACCAATACGGCGTTTCCACTGGGGACAAAAGTTACTGCACACGACAATACAGTAATAGAAAACGAATTAACCAGCCGTGCAGACGTTAGCCGGACGGTTGCAGTTGAGTTTCTAAACACGCAGCAAGCATGTATTAAGCTGATTGTAGAGTCAGTAAGACAACGGCGTTGTATCGTTTGGGTATGCAACACAGTTGCTGATGCTCAAAACGCGTATTCTTTGGTGATAAACGCCCTAGAAACTGAGGGCTTGTATCAGGCTGAACGAGTGACCTTATTTCACAGTCGTTTTGTGTTGCATGACCGAAAAGGGATAGAAACTAAGGTTTTAAATAATCTAGGCAAGCAGAGTGACAAGTCGAATAGACAAGGTCAGGTGCTGATTTCCACTCAGGTATTTCAAGAGAGTTTGGACGCCGATACAGATGTTATGATTTCTGATATCTGTCCAATAGATGATCTTATTCAGCGTGCGGGGCGACTGCATAGACATACGCGGAATACGTTTGGTGCATACGAGCGCGGAATAAAAGATAGTCGCTCAGCGCCAAAGCTATACGTTCATTCTCCCGAGTTTAGTGAAACTCCGGCCAGTGATTGGCTATCGAGCGATTTTCAAAATTGTCAGTATGTTTATCAATCACCTGGGCGATTGTGGCTTGGCCTACAGATACTAAAAGAACTTGGCGAGATCAAAATGCCCGAGACTGCCAGAACGTTAATTGAAGCGGTATATGGTGAAGACGCTTACCAGCGTATGCCAGATATATTTAAGCCGTATGAAGATAAATTAACTGGAGAAGGGCGCAGTGTTGCCAATAAGGCGAATGAACAAATAATAAACTGGAGGCGATATGGTTACTGTGACCAAAGCCATCAACGCTGGCACGAAGATAATTCAGATATAAGTACTCGTTACAGCGAGATTGAAACCGTAGAGGTGTTGTTACTTAAACAAGGGCCGAGCGGCGTGCTTCAAACTTGGATCGAGGACGGTCAATTCTCAATTGCATTGAGTACGGTCAAGGTTCAAAAAAATAAGTACGCTAACAAACTGGTTCCGATACCTGAGAAATTTCAGAATAGTTTAGATGCTTTAGAAAAACGCTATCCGCAAATAAAGTATTTGCAATGCTGGATGCCAGAATTGGATGCGCAATTTGCGTATGATGAAAAATTAGGATTTCACGAAAAATCGCAGAACAAGGAGTAGTGAGTGAATTTACTTAAAGATCCATGGCTATCGTTTAGCTTTCGAGATGGTTCAGAAAAGACATGCGTGATCACCGAGATCATTAATCCTGAGGTTGTCGACTTTGCTTTGCCAAGAGCAGACTTTCAGGGGGCAGCCTACCAGTTTGCAGTCGGTTTGTTACAAACAGTCTTTGCACCGGAAGATGCAGAAGAGTGGGCTGAGCGTTATAACAGCTCTCCTTCCCTTGAGATTTTGAGCAAAGCCTTGGTTCAGGTTGAACACGCTTTTAATGTCACCGGTGACGGCCCATTGTTTATGCAGGATTACGACCCTCTGGCCGAACAAAAATCGACAACGGTTTCCGGTTTATTGATAGAAGCGCCGGGTGCAAACGGCATTAAATTAAATACCGATCATTTTATTAAGCGCGGTATCGGAAATGTAATGTCGGTACAAATGGCTGTGTTGGCACTTTTTACCTTGCAGATTAACGCCCCCGCTGGTGGAGCAGGGCATCGAGTAGGCTTGCGCGGTGGTGGCCCTCTGACAACCTTATTAATGCCAACACATGACGATCCAAGCTTATGGCAGAAGTTATGGCTTAATATAATTAATAAAGATGTGTGGCGAGAATTAGACGACCAACCTGATTTTAGTGATGGCAGTGTTTTTCCTTGGCTTGCACCTACTAAACTTAGCGATAAAAAAGGCAGCGAAATATATGCAAAGGATATGCATCCTTTGCATATGTATTGGGCAATGCCTCGGCGGATACGATTAGAGGTTGCGCAGAACCCTGTAACCTGTGCTATTTCAGGTGAGGACACCGAGTGTTCCGTAACCAGTTATCGTACTCAAAACTACGGTGGTAACTATTCGGGTACTTGGTATCACCCGCTTACTCCTTACAAGTGGGACCCTAAAAAATCAGATGATGAGAGTTTGTCAGCAAAAGGGCAGCCGGGTGGGATTACTTATAAAAATTGGGATGCCCTTGCTTTTAGTAGTGGGGAAGAAGGGCAAAAAGCTGCTGCTGTCGTCGAACACTACTACACATTGAAAAAGCGATATAGGCCAGCTGAGTCAGGTCAAATACCCAACCTTATGGTTTTCGGTTATGACATGGATAATATGAAAGCGAGAGGTTGGTACTCCAAGTCGATGCCGCTGTTTAATATTGATATTCGTGATCAAGATCGAATTCTCAATCATGTGCATGGTGTGCAAAAATTAGCCTCAAATATGCTCTGGCATTGTCGAACACAAGTTAAAGCAGCTTGGTTTGAAAAACCTGGAGATGTTAAAGGCGACACTTCCTTTATCGACTTAGCCTATTGGCAAAAAACAGAATCCGTGTTTTTTCAGTTAGTTACTCAAATTTCTGACAATATTACTAATCAAGCTGAATTAAGCTCTCTTACAGAATCCGCAAGTTTTTGGCTAAAGCAAATGCAAAACATCACCTTAAGTTTGTTCGATGAATATGCATTATCTGATTTAGGAAATAATCGATCAATGGCCAAGCGTATTGAAGCACGACGAGCACTGACCGGCTGGTTGTATGGTGGCAAAGATATTAAGAGCTTTAAAACTAAGTACGATATTCCTGAAAAGAAAATTGAAAAGGAGAGTGTTTAATGGATGATGCAAGCATTAAAGCGGCGATGAATTGGTGGCGGGCTATATCACTGCCCATAGATCAGTTAAAGGCCAAAGGCTTATACCCGGCACCTAGTGCTCATAAGGCAACGATAAAACGTTGTGATTCGCTGGATGGAATTATGCTAACGGAAGGCTTTCGAAGTCTGTGGTTATCTTTACCTGAAAACGTCATTAATAGCGATAAAAAAAGCGTTATCGAATGCTGGGCTCTTATTGCTGGGGTATTGGTTTATGTCAAAGATGGTAAATCTGAAAATATAGCAAAGTCGGCTGGTGCTAAAAAAGATGGTAGCGATAAGTCTATCGTCAGCGAATTGCGTTTTTCGCAGTTGCAATCAGCTAAAACAGCGGAAGATTTTTATCGCCGCCTACGGCGTGTTCTTCAACAGCTGGATGGCAAGGTATCGCCTGAATCCTTGATGAAAGATGTCGATACTTGGTTTCGCGAACAGGACGATGTCTATCCTCGCAAGCCCGAAAATCGTTTAGCCGTAAATTGGGCTATGGACTATTACCGTGCTGCATCGCAAAAATCTAAATAACTCTTAATGGATTAAAAGGAAAATATCATGAGCAATTACATTCAACTTCACATTCTAACCTCATACCCACCATCAAACCTAAATCGTGATGATTTAGGTCGCCCTAAAACTGCAAAAATGGGAGGTTTTGATCGACTACGTGTTAGTTCTCAAAGCCTTAAAAGACATTGGCGCGTGTCTGATTTATTTGAAAGCGCTATGTCGGGACATATAGGTACTCGTACGAAGCGCTTGGGTTTGGATCTTGAACAAGTATTGTTGAAAAAAGGCATTAAAGAGAAGGATGCAAAAACATGGGCATCTGACATTGCTAAAGAATTTGGCAAACTTAAAAAAGACAGTGTGGAAATTGAACAGTTAGCCCATATAAGCCCGACTGAAAAAGAAGCTGCGATAGCATTGGCTAATAAATTAGGCGAAGAAAATCGCGCACCTGAAACGGATGAATTGAAATTATTACGCACAGATGCAACGGCTGTTGATATTGCAATGTTCGGACGTATGTTGGCATCCACTCCCGAGTTTAACATTGAGGCTGCTTGCCAAGTAGCACATGCAATCAGTGTTCACAGTATTGTGGTAGAAGATGATTATTTTACTGCAGTTGATGATTTGAACGACGGCAAGAAAGATTCAGGCTCAGCCCACATTGGGGAATCTGGTTTCGCCGCTGCGCTTTATTACAGCTACATTTGTATCAATAAAACCCTGCTAGTTGACAATTTAGGTGGTGATGAAGCATTGGCTGCGAAGTCTATTCAAGCGCTGACTGAAGCCGCAACAAAGGTAGCGCCCACAGGTAAACAGAACAGTTATGCATCTCGTGCTTATGCGAGCTATGTGATGGCAGAAAAAGGTGAACAACAGCCACGCTCATTGTCAGTTGCTTTTTTAAAGCCAGTGAATGGTAATGATCAAGCAGAAGTGGCTATTACGGCGTTAGAAAAGCAAAAAGATAATTTTGATAAAGTGTATGGCGCATGTGCTGATAGTCGTTACTCTATTAATGTCGTCGCAGGCGAAGGCTCATTTGCTGAGTTATCTAAATTTGTCAGTGAATGATAAGGAGAGCGAAATGAAAGAATATCTAGTCTTTCGTTTGTATGGTCCGATGGCAAGTTGGGGACAGGCTGCCGTAGGAGGAGATAGACCAACAGGTCTATCTCCAACACGCTCGGCGGTTCTTGGTTTGCTGGGCGCTGCATTAGGGATAAAGCGCGATGATGAACAAGCACTTAACAACCTTGCCGAGAGCATTCTTGTTTCGAGTAAGTTGATTGGTGCAGGCTCACTTATTCGTGATTATCAAACTGCTCAAGTACCTAGCCATAGTAAGAAGATCACCCATCGCACCCGAAAAATCGAATTATCGGAAGAGAAATTAAATACCGTTCTATCAGGCCGGGATTACCGTTGCGATGCCTTATGGGTCGTTGTAATTAGTCTGACATCTTCTGCCAGCTTGACGTTAGAATCGTTAAAGGATGCATTGCTAAAACCGACCTTTACCTTGTGCTTAGGAAGAAAATCATGCCCGTTGGCAATACCCTTAGCACCTATGGTTGTTAGTGTTAACTCGCTGAAAGAAGCTCTAGATAGTGAGTTTCCTTCATTAACGCGTTCTGCTAAAGAAGATCGATTGTGGTTAGGCCTAAGTAAGCATGTGACGTATTTTTGGGAGGGCGATAAGAATGAATTTACAGATAAAAATATTCTCACAATTCACCCTTGGAACAGCCCACTTAATCGTCAGCGCTGGCAGTTTAAACAATATACATTGCATCAGTTGTCTGTCATGGAGGAGGCGTAATGTTTTTATCTAAAGTAACGATGGAGCACACACCTCAAGCGCGTACCGAGTTTTTGAAAACATCAGGAAATGGAAGTTACAGTGCGCATCAATTGATCTGGCGACTTTTTTCACAAAATGAATCGCGAGATTTTTTATTCCGAGAAGAGATATCCAGCTCAGGTGAAGTTGAATACTACGTACTGTCTGCCAGTGCACCAGACAACTCAGATCAGCTGTTTCGGATGCAGAGTAAATCATTTAATCCGAATCTACATAGTGATCAACGGCTGTTATTTAAGCTTCGAGTCAATCCGACCATCAGCTTGGTAGAAGATGGTAAGCAACGACGTCACGATGTATTGATGCACGCAAAGAAGCAAGCGCGGGAAAACGGTGTTAATGATAGCGAAGCAATTCAATTAGCGATGGATCAAGCCGCACAATCTTGGATATGCAATGAAAAACGACTGGATGCTTGGGGGATACAGTTAGATGTAGCTCCCAGTGTGGAGCGATATACTCAACATAAAAGTAAAAAAAGAAGCGGCGATAACATCAGTTTTTCCAGTGTCGATTTTGATGGAATACTGACGATAAAAGATGTTGAAAAATTTCTTTCTCAATATCAAAAAGGCTTTGGGCGTGCAAAAGCAATGGGGTGTGGGTTAATGCTGATACGGCCAATTTAATGGCTTTCTTGCCAATAAAACCTATTCCGATGAAAGATCGTACCTCCATGGTTTTTATCGGGATGGGTCGCATTGATGTAAAAGATGGCGCATTCGTTGTTATTGATGAAGTTAATGGCGAGCGAATGCACATCCCCGTAGGTTCTGTTGCTTGTATTATGCTAGAGCCTGGCACTCGTATTAGTCATGCTGCCGTTAAGTTAGCGGCAATAACCGGCACTTTATTGATTTGGGTTGGCGAGGGCGGTGTTCGACTCTATTCCGTTGGCCAACCAGGGGGTGCTCGTTCAGACCGTCTGCTTTATCAAGCACAACTGGCATTGGATGACGACTTACGTCTTAAAGTCGTGCGTAAAATGTTTGAAATACGTTTTGGGGAGGAAGCTCCAAAGCGCCGTAGCGTCGATCAACTTCGAGGCATTGAAGGCTCGAGAGTACGCAAAACTTATCAAATTCTTGCTAAGCAATACGGTATCGAATGGCATGGCCGCCGCTACGACCCCAAAGACTGGGAAAAAGGCGATGTGATTAACCAATGTTTAAGCGCAGCAACGTCTTGTTTATATGGGGTGACAGAAGCAGCCATTTTAGCGGCAGGATATGCCCCTGCTATTGGCTACCTGCATACAGGAAAGCCACTTTCTTTTGTTTACGATATTGCCGACCTGATTAAGTTTGAAACGGTTGTGCCTGTCGCCTTCAGAATTGCCTCTAAACACCCTAAAAAGCCAGACCAAGAAGTACGAATTGCATGCCGAGAAATGTTTCGTTCTAGTAAAACACTGAAGACCTTGATTCCTTTAATTGAAGAGGTCTTAGCTGCCGGTGAAATCGAACCGCCAAAACCACCTGAAGATTCCCAACCACCGGCAATTCCAGAGCCTGAGTCAATAGGTGATGACGGCCATAGGAGTCAATAGCGATGGCAATGGCGGTAGTAGTAACAGAGGCCGTGCCACCTCGTTTGAGAGGGCGGCTAGCGGTTTGGTTGTTAGAGATAAGAGCAGGCGTGTACGTAGGCGATGTATCGAGACGAATTCGCGAAATGATATGGCATCAAGTTACCGAATTAACCGAAGACGGTAATGTAGTAATGGCCTGGTCGACCAATACTGAGTCAGGATTCGATTTTATTACTCATGGTGATAATCGCAGAATGCCTGTCGATTTAGATGGATTGAGGTTAGTTAAATTCTTCCCTGAACCCACAGAAAATAACTAGCTTCATTTGTTCTTTAACAACTTAAAATAGTTGGTACATTTTTTATTAGGATATTTTCTTAATGAAATCAATCATGTACCTTTAGAGCGTTCCCCGCGAAGCCGGGGATAAACCGTAATTGGACCTGTTATATCAATAGAGTTATCAGCGTTCCCCGCGAAGCCGGGGATAAACCGCATGACTACAAAACCAGCATCAAGATTCTTAAGCGTTCCCCGCGAAGCCGGGGATAAACCGTTTGAGGATTATCACCGGGGCAATAATCAGAAGCGTTCCCCGCGAAGCCGGGGATAAACCGGTCAGGAGCGTTCATTCGGCAATGAAGGCGAAGCGTTCCCCGCGAAGCCGGGGATAAACCGGCCTACATGGAAAGTCGGCCTTTGGGTGGTTGGCGTTCCCCGCGAAGCCGGGGATAAACCGGTCGCGAGGCTCACGGATAGAAACAACATCCCGCGTTCCCCGCGAAGCCGGGGATAAACCGAGTTACATTCAGGATAAGACGAAGAATCAGGAGCGTTCCCCGCGAAGCCGGGGATAAACCGACTCTAAAGTCTGCTTTTCTGACGACTGGCGCGCGTTCCCCGCGAAGCCGGGGATAAACCGGGCACCCGGTGGCGCCCAGTGATGAAAAACAGGCGTTCCCCGCGAAGCCGGGGATAAACCGATCGTAAAGAGGTCGGATAAACAGCTTGAGCCGCGTTCCCCGCGAAGCCGGGGATAAACCGACTAATAAAACAATTTGAAGATGTGAAATAACGCGTTCCCCGCGAAGCCGGGGATAAACCGCCAGATCAAGTAAAAACATCACGCAGATTGCCGCGTTCCCCGCGAAGCCGGGGATAAACCGTAGCGTAATAGTAGGCATTACCGTATTCATCAGCGTTCCCCGCGAAGCCGGGGATAAACCGACTATGTTCAGAGCTTCGATAATGCGAAGCCAGCGTTCCCCGCGAAGCCGGGGATAAACCGCGAAATCAGGAGCAGGCTGCTAACTTACTTAAGCGTTCCCCGCGAAGCCGGGGATAAACCGCTCGGCCAAACCTTCATGCCTAGTTTTATACCGCGTTCCCCGCGAAGCCGGGGATAAACCGTAAATTTGCAGCAGTTGCATCATTTACAAACAGCGTTCCCCGCGAAGCCGGGGATAAACCGTGTATGCGTCAGTAATTGCGGTTTGAGTTGCGGCGTTCCCCGCGAAGCCGGGGATAAACCGCGCAGACCAAGAGCCGTTAGTGGAGCCTTCTTGCGTTCCCCGCGAAGCCGGGGATAAACCGCAGTCCATTTCGAGCGCCTTATTATTTTGCGCGCGTTCCCCGCGAAGCCGGGGATAAACCGTGACTAAATATTACAGACATAGGATTTTCAAGGCGTTCCCCGCGAAGCCGGGGATAAACCGTGCTACTTGTTTGGCTTGCTGAGCGGCACTAAGCGTTCCCCGCGAAGCCGGGGATAAACCGCGAGATTGAAGGCGTAAAGGGTATCAAAACAAGCGTTCCCCGCGAAGCCGGGGATAAACCGTTTTGTCTTCCAATTTTTACGACCGGGATGGTGCGTTCCCCGCGAAGCCGGGGATAAACCGGCCGGGGGTGTTGTCTGGGGTGTAACGTAAATGCGTTCCCCGCGAAGCCGGGGATAAACCGCGGCAAAACTATATCCGTCACACCGTTAATCTGCGTTCCCCGCGAAGCCGGGGATAAACCGATTGCAACCATATCCGCATAAGTGCCCATTATGCGTTCCCCGCGAAGCCGGGGATAAACCGCGTGGTTGCTGTTGCTTAGGTAGTGTACTGTCGCGTTCCCCGCGAAGCCGGGGATAAACCGTCGTCTGATCCGCTCATCTAATTGCTCATCTGGCGTTCCCCGCGAAGCCGGGGATAAACCGCTTGTAACCGTTTCGGACATTGCAAAGCTGGCGCGTTCCCCGCGAAGCCGGGGATAAACCGCAAAAATATCTTCCTCCCATTCGGACACAATAGCGTTCCCCGCGAAGCCGGGGATAAACCGCGACTTCGATTCTTCGTTACGTGCTAAAGCAGGCGTTCCCCGCGAAGCCGGGGATAAACCGGGTATATCAACTGGTCTCCTGCTCCGGTTTTTGCGTTCCCCGCGAAGCCGGGGATAAACCGCAGATAGAGTGCGGCAATAACTCGCTCAAACAGCGTTCCCCGCGAAGCCGGGGATAAACCGACAACACAGACACGACCGGCCCAAGAGTGATGGCGTTCCCCGCGAAGCCGGGGATAAACCGTACCGGGCAATTACATGGCTGATGGAGAATAAGCGTTCCCCGCGAAGCCGGGGATAAACCGCGTTATCGGACTCCATTACTGCAGGAGTAACAGCGTTCCCCGCGAAGCCGGGGATAAACCGCAAATGGAGTTGCTCACCTGAACGACTCACACGCGTTCCCCGCGAAGCCGGGGATAAACCGCTGTAGCATTTCCGTCTATCACGCCAACTAGCGCGTTCCCCGCGAAGCCGGGGATAAACCGACAACAAAGACACGAGCCGAAGCCCTAGCATAGCGTTCCCCGCGAAGCCGGGGATAAACCGCCATGGTTGGTATCACGACGACGCAGGTATACGCGTTCCCCGCGAAGCCGGGGATAAACCGCTGCCCCGTCACCGAGGCATTGGTAATGACAGGCGTTCCCCGCGAAGCCGGGGATAAACCGAAATCGACGCGATGGTCATTGCCATGCGCGAAGCGTTCCCCGCGAAGCCGGGGATAAACCGGTAGAGGTTGGTGGTGACCAGAATAAGCAGAGGCGTTCCCCGCGAAGCCGGGGATAAACCGTGCTAAACATCGATCCAAACAGCACCGACAAGGCGTTCCCCGCGAAGCCGGGGATAAACCGTTGGATGCGATATAGGCCCGCGCGGTATCAGAGCGTTCCCCGCGAAGCCGGGGATAAACCGAACGGTGAGACCATGAATGCCTCACGATAGTAGCGTTCCCCGCGAAGCCGGGGATAAACCGGTAGAGTCTGTGATAGCTAAGCATGAAGAGACGCGTTCCCCGCGAAGCCGGGGATAAACCGGCCGACTACGCTACTATAAAGACGGTCGAACAGCGTTCCCCGCGAAGCCGGGGATAAACCGTGCGAGTCATAAACGCAACCGGAAACCATGACGCGTTCCCCGCGAAGCCGGGGATAAACCGAGGGTGTTCACCGTGCCATGGATGACAGAGGGGCGTTCCCCGCGAAGCCGGGGATAAACCGGTTTGGCGACGCATGACTATTACTGCTCGTGAGCGTTCCCCGCGAAGCCGGGGATAAACCGCAATTTCAGTTTTTAACCGTTCAAAGCACAGAGCGTTCCCCGCGAAGCCGGGGATAAACCGTGACGGCATTCAGGCAGCTATACCAAGAAGGCGTGTTCCCCGCGAAGCCGGGGATAAACCGGCCATCGCCGATCAAACTAATCCGGTGTGTGTGCGTTCCCCGCGAAGCCGGGGATAAACCGCAGTATCAAACGGGCGCTTAATAGGATCAAAAGCGTTCCCCGCGAAGCCGGGGATAAACCGGGAACTATATTGATGATAGAACAGCTAGTTATGCGTTCCCCGCGAAGCCGGGGGGTAAACCGCAGATTGAGGCGTTGGGACTGCCTGAAGATGAGCGTTCCCCGTGAAGCCGGGGATAAACCGCAAAGGTCTGCCCGTATTGCGCGCATGCATGATGGACAGTCTTGGTAGTTCACTGCCGAACAGACAGCTAAGAAAATAACCAAAAGCACGAGAGGTTCAAATCATCGGTTCACTGCTGCACAGGCAGCTTGTTGAGCACGGTTGATAACACTAGGCTGTATACGTTAGCCGCTAACGCCTCTGGCAAAATCACCATTCACTCGGGTAAGTACTTTGCCCGCATGTTGATACTCGGTAACTTCTATCGCTGCTTCTTTGCCATCTGTAAATTCTAAGCGGTCTCTCATACGGCCTTTTTCGTATTTTCCAACAACAACCTTGCCGTCGATAATGAATGCAGCCCAGTCGCCACTTTCTGGTGCAATGAGTGGGTCAATATAGTAAAAATCGCCCGGTTGTTGTGGTGGCATACTGCTTGTGGTTTCTTCGAGTACAAATGCGTTTTCTGAAACCGTCATCATGGGCATGGTGGGGAATTGTAGTTTACTGGCCGGCGTGAACCGTTTGCCGCTAATCCACTGCGCAGCTTCATCATCCTGCAGTAATGGTAATGCTTTTATATGAATTCCTGCACTGTTCATGAATTCAGTGGTTATGTTATAGGCTGAAACCGACTCGGCTACGCCATTCCAAAGATCTGGGTGCGTGTGATCCAGCCAGTCTCTTGGTAATGAGAATTTTTGCTCAACCAGTCGTGCGATGGTTTCTCCTATATTTTTAATGCCCTTTTCATTTAAAAGCTGCGATGCACGTATAGGAGATGACCAGCCCATAAATTCGGCAAGTTTTCTCTGTTGTCCATGCCCCGGAAACTTGCTGTCTGCGAGGTGTTGCAGGTTTTTTCTGCGTATCTGATGAATGTTCATACCTGCATTTTCATACCAATTAGGTTTGGTTTCTATCCATGATACCTCTATAGACCTTAGTTTTATATTTTAGTACCTTTTTAGTATTTAAAGGGTGTCTTTTTGGTATTAAGTTGTATATTAAAGGTAACGAGTTCTACTACTTCTAGGAGGCCTTAACGAGCGTAGCGTCAATTGCTGTGCATATTAGTGACGCGCTGGGGGGGATCGACCCCGTGAGGAGTGTGTTTACGTTGTTCTTATGCGGTTGTCATGTTTGTTTTAGATTCTTTGAGGCTTTTTAGCAGCAGCTCACTCTTTACGCTTTTGGACCGTTGGCTGTACATGTTGGAAGGCCCTAGAGGCAGTGAAACGGAAGCAAGAAATTTTAATGGTGTCAGTTATGTTTGGAGCCTCAAATGAAAAAGATGCTAGCAAGGTTTACTGGTGTGTTATCTCACCCTTATTCGGTTGTATTGGGGATAACAATGCTTGGGATGATGATAGAAACCCTTTTGGGGGTGATGTTAGTGCTTGTGGCCCTCAATGGCGATGGGTGTGATTCAGTCGATACCTCAATTCAACACCAGCTGGAGTGCCCTGGTATGCGTCATTCATAGTTGGGTATCCTGCGTTGCGCTATCTTCTTTATATAATCGATCACAGGAGTGACGGTGCGGAGGTGCTTATGGATTTCTACCCGCTGAAATATTAATGATCGTATGGTTAACTCTACATGAGGCTTTAAGTGAGTAAGGCTTGGTGTTGAGGTTATATCTGTTCACAAGGATGTGTTATTAATGGTTAAAAGATATCCAGTATTCCCGGTTGTAATATTTTGGGTATTGTTTGGTGTCGATTATCAGCCGCAGTACTCTGTTAGAGTCTCTTTTCCGCCAGCTAGTTGTACTGTTAGCTCCGGTATATTAAATGATATGGGTGGCATTTCCGTTGCGAATGTTGAGCGTATTTATGGTAAAGAGGTAGTCGATAAAGAATTTACACCGTTTAATATCATTGGGTTTTCGTCGTCACTTCCTGAGTATTCCGCTTATTATTTAGATACTAAATTGATGTTGATGTCACCATTAATTATGAAGATTAAACCTAGTTTTCCGTCGCGTTTACTTGGTCAGGGTACTCATATTTACCGCCTTTTTGATACTGATGCGGGCCGAGTTATGGTGGCATTGAGTTCTCTTAACTGCCGGTAGGTAGCTTAGGAGCAGTTATAGCTAATATTTGTGTTAATAACGCTCGCTGCCTAATAGGCGTTTTGCATTGATGCATGGACTCCGCTTCGCTTTTGCATCCATGTAGTTGTTCTATCTTCTACATCCATGTAGTTGTTCGCGGAAATGAGGGTTGGGCGACATTAGTGTGCTGTTAGTGTGCTATTCGGCCTACATCTCGGGAATGGCGCTGCAGTATGAAGGCTGCGTCTTGTCTCCCCCTCAGGTATCATCACCCCCCTTTATGTTTAGTGTTTGGGGTTGTTGTGTCTATTACTGGGTCATCTGTTGATTTGTCTGCTATCCGTTTAACGGAATACAGTCACGGCGCGGGCTGTGGCTGTAAGATCTCGCCGAAGGTGCTGGATACAATATTGGCGTCGCAGTTGTCGCTGCCAGATAGCCCAAACCTATTAGTAGGTAACAGCAGCAAAGATGACGCTGCCGCGTTTGATATTGGCAATGGGCAGGCGATTCTTAGTACGACTGATTTCTTTATGCCGATTGCTGATGATCCGTTCGATTTTGGCCGTATCGCTGCCACCAATGCCATTAGTGATATTTACGCCATGGGGGGCCGCCCGCTAATGGCGATTGCGATTTTGGGCTGGCCGGTGAACGTGTTGCCGCCCGAAGTGGCCCAGCGTGTGATTGATGGGGGCCGTCAGGCCTGTGCCGATGCCGGTATTCCTCTGGCGGGCGGCCACAGTATTGATTCCCCCGAGCCGATTTTCGGTTTAGCCGTCACGGGTATTGTTGATATCCCTAAGTTGAAGCAAAACGATCGCGCTAGCGCTGGTTGTAAGCTGTATCTCTCTAAGCCGTTGGGGGTAGGTGTGTTAACCACGGCGCAAAAGAAGAAGATCCTGAAACATGAACACGAGTTTTTAGCCCGCGATACCATGTGTCAGCTGAATACGATTGGTTTGGCGTTGTCAGATGTCCCCGGTGTTGAGGCATTAACGGATGTTACTGGCTTTGGCTTGGGCGGGCATTTGCTGGAGATCTGTGAAGGCAGCGCTGTGAATGCGGTACTGAATTATGCGGCGTTACCGGTGATGGTTCCGGTGAAAGAGTACATTGCTCTAGGGTCTTTGCCTGGCGGTACGGATCGTAATTTCGACAGTTACGGCGATAAGTTAAGTGATTTAACCGCTGAGCAACGCGCGATCATTTGTGATCCGCAAACCAGCGGTGGTTTGCTGGTGGCAGTGCGCCCTGAATACGCCGCGGAAGTAGAAGCATTAATGGAAGCCGCTGATTTGCAGTCTCAGTGCATTGGTGAGTTAGTGGAGCATGAGCCAAGTCGTTCTGTGCGTATTGAGGTCCGCGCATGAGTCAGGGCGACCACAAGAAAAATACAGAGCGCCCAGACACGCAAGATTTTAAAACCCTGTTTTTAAACGACACACCAATGATGGATACCCGCGCTCCGTTAGAATTTAAAAAAGGCGCGTTTCCGCATACGGTCAGTTTGCCGTTAATGACGGATCAAGAGCGCGCAAAGGTCGGGACGAGTTACAAGCGCGATGGGCAAGAGGAAGCCATTAAACTGGGTCATCGTTTGGTCGGAGGCGAGGTTAAAGCAGAACGTTTAGCCAAATGGTTAGCCTTTGCTGCGGAAAATCCAAATGGCTATTTATATTGTTTTCGTGGTGGTTTACGCAGCCAAATTACCCAGCAGTGGTTAAAAGACGCCGGGGTTGCCTACCCGCGTATTACTGGTGGCTATAAAGCCATGCGTCGTTTTTTAATTGATACCCTTGAACGTATTACCGCAACCCAGCCGCTTATTATCGTGGCGGGCGGAACGGGCTGTGCTAAAACCGAATTATTAAAACAAGTGACAGGCAATGTTGATCTAGAAGGGATCGCTCATCATCGTGGCAGTACGTTTGGTAAACGTGTGGGTGGCCAGCCGTCGCAAATTAGTTTTGAGAATACATTGGCGGTTGAGTTTTTACGCCATGAGGATAAAACGTCGAATTTGCCAATCGTACTGGAAGACGAGAGCATGTTAATTGGCCGCTGTGCCTTACCCGATTATCTTCGTGCAAAAATGTCGGTATCGTCTTTGGTGATTGTTGAAGCCAATATGGCGGATCGCGTTGAACATAGCTTTGATAATTATATTCTAGATAAGCTGGCCGAGTGGCAGTCGGTAGAAGGAGAGGAGGCTGGCTTTATCGGCTTTGCCTCTGATCTTAGAGTCAGCATGAGTAAGGTGGAGCGTCGTTTGGGTGGTGTGCGTCATAAAGCCATGACGGAGATGCTCGAAACGGCGATTACCGCTCATGAAAAAGGCGACCCTTCATTGCATCGTGATTGGATTCAACCGATGCTTGAAGAATATTACGATCCTATGTATCACTGGCAACTGGGTAAAAAGCAGGGCGAGATTTTGATACGGGGAAGTTTTGATGAGGTGCGTGATTTTTTAAATCAACGTGCTTTACCCGTTAATTAATTTTAAACATACAAACTGAGGAAAATATGATGCGTCGTTCAATTTTTAAAGCAATAGCTATTTGTGCAGCCGTTTTTAGCGCTTCAATTGCTAGCGCAGAGACCTTCACTTTTACTGCAATTCCAGACGCTGATGAGTCGCGCTTAAATGAGCGTTTTGGCAAAGTGGCTGATTATTTGACAGAGCAGCTCGGTGTGGATGTTAAGTACATTCCTGTTAAATCTTACCCAGCGGCGATTACAGCATTCCGTAATGATCAAGTTCAGCTGGCTTGGTTTGGTGGTTTGTCTGGCGTGCAAGCGCGTGAATTAGTGGAAGGCTCGGAGGCCATTGCGCAAGGTTATGAAGATCAGTTCTTTAAAACCTATATCATTGCCAATACTAAGGCTAACTTAATTCCTCGTGATGAGTTTCCTATCGATATCGAAGGTAAGACATTCACCTTTGGATCTAAAGGGTCTACCTCTGGCCGTTTAATGCCTGAGTTTTATATTCGCGAAAATACGGGTAAGTCGCCTGAAGAGCTGTTTTCACGTGTGGGGTTCTCGGGTGATCACAGCCGCACCATTGCCTTGGTTGAGTCGGGTGCTTACGACTTAGGTGCGGTAAATTACAGTGTTTGGGATATTGAGTTAGGGCTAGGTAAAATTGATCAAAGTAAAGTCAATGTTATTTGGACAACGCCAACTTACCCAGATTACCAATGGACGATTCGTGGTGATGTAAACGCTCGTTATGGCGAGGGCTTTAAAGCCAAAGTTACCGAAGCGCTATTAAATATGAAAGATGAAGAATTACTCGCCAGCTTCCCGCGCGAGAGTTTTGTACCAGCGTCAAATTCTGATTACGCACCTATTTATGAAACCGGTAAATCTATTGGATTGATTGACTAATTCTTATGCTTCCCCTACGACTAAGAAAATTCTGTGTTTGTACTTGATCAGCAGTCGTTAGTTCAGGGCCGCCATGCGGTTCTGAACGATATTAGCTTGCAGATAAATGCAGGCGAAAAAGTCGCACTTGTTGGCCCGTCTGGGGCGGGAAAGTCGTCGCTACTGTCATGGCTGTGGCAACAACATTCTGATGATATTGCTTTGTGTCCGCAGGAAGGTGGGCTGGTGGATATTTTGTCTGTGTATCAAAATATCTATATGGGGGGGCTGTCTCGTCATAGCAGTGCTTATAACTTGATTAATTTAATACGCCCTTGGTCGTTAAGGCAACAAGAGGTGTACACCATTGCCGAATTATTGGGCATTGATGAAACACTGGCTGTTTCTCCTGATCGCTTATCCGGAGGCCAGCGACAGCGTGTTGCATTGGGGCGTGCTTTATACCGAAACAAGCCGATTTTTTTCGGCGACGAACCAGTATCGTCACTTGACCCAAAACAGGGTGATGAGTTACTCGGCACAGTGTTGTCTCAGCACAAGACCGCGGTGGTAGCGATTCATAGCCCCGAGTTAGCGCTCAAACATTTTACTCGTGTTATTGCATTAAACGCAGGCCGACTGGTTGGCGACTGGCAAACACAGGATATAACACTGGCCGATATTAAAGCGGTTTACTCTGGTGAGTAATCGTTAATGCCTCAAACCTTCTCTAGCTCTGTATTAATAAAAGGAATATCAACCGGAGCGCGTTTACGCCGCTTAAGTTTGTTTTTTTCGCTAATCGCTATCGCCTTTCTTTTTATTGCAGATATTCATTTATATACGCCTGATCCATGGCAAGAACTTAGCCGCATAGGCTTGGGGTTGGTCACGCCTTATTGGCCTAATGCCTCAGAGCTGGGAGTGTCGTTACTGTATACCGTGTCGTTTGCTTTGCTGGCGGTATCAGGGGCGGCCATTATCGGCATGTTATTGGCCATGTGGTATCACTGGCGCGTGGTGCGTGTGTTAGCGGCAGCTGTTCGCTCCGTACATGAAATATTCTGGGGTCTGATGTTTATGCAGATCTTCGGGCTAAGTGCGACCACCGGATTGTTGGCGATATTAATTCCGTTTACCGGTATTTTTGCCAAGGTATTTTCGGAAATATTTGAGCAACAACCCGTCACTGCTACTTCAACCTTTGGCAAAGCCTCACGACTCAGCCGTTTTGTGTATGGTTGGATTCCTCAAGCGTGGCCAGCACTCGCGTCTTATACGCGCTATCGCTTTGAATGTGCGTTACGCTCTAGTGCAATTTTAGGTTTTATCGGTTTGCCGACCTTGGGCTTTCATTTAGAAACCGCATTTAAGCAGGGTGATTACAGCGAAGCTGCCGCAGTGCTGTGGGTGTTTTTGTTACTGATTGCTTCTGTTCGTTTTTGGCTGAAATTACGCTTATTACCAGTGTATTTGTTACTGGCCGTGTTGGCGCTACCAGAAATGCCGCCGGTTAATGCCAGCTTTATTTGGCAGTTTTTTTCTCAAGATATATGGCCAACGGCATTACAAGATGGTGATTTTAACGGTACATGGGAGTGGGTCAGTCGCGTTGGCGTGAATGAGGTGTGGCCAGCGTTATGGCAAACCATTGCCATCACGCAAGCAGCATTGGTGCTAAGTGGCGTGCTGGCCTTGATGTTGTACCCACTTGCCAGTCGAGCCTTGGTTGGGCGCTGGAGTGTGTTGGGGCGGTTTAAGTTATTGGTGTTACGTTCAGTGCCGGAGCTTATGCTAGCGTATGTGTTTATGTTGTTGTTTGGGCCGTCGGCCTTACCTGCGATTTTGGCTTTAGCACTGCATAACGGTGGGCTGATTGCTTTCTTATTGGCTAACAGCAGTGAAGACGCTAATAAACGTATCGGGGAGGACGTTCCGAAAGGAGTGATGCGTTTTGCGTATATCGACTTACCGCAACGTTATCCTGCGTTTTTGGCGTTCCTGTTTTATCGCTGGGAAGTCATTTTGCGTGAAAGCGCTATGATGGGAGTTGTCGGAATTGCTACGTTAGGCTTTTATGTCGATTCAGCGTTTGAAGAGATACGTTTCGATAAAGCGTTTTTTCTGATCGTGGTCGCGGCGTTGTTAAATATCTGTGTGGATGGGCTATCGCGTTGGTTGCGTGCTCGATCAGGCTTGAAAGCACCTACTTTGTAAGTGAACCTGAGTTGTTCGGTATTTACATCGCTAGAACCGTAAACTGGGTGGTTCTCAATGATTCCAAAAAGGTCTAATGTGATCTTCTGTTTGTCTAAATTGAATTTGGATAGTCTTTAATATGAATGTTATTGAGTTAGCGCAATCGTTTGTTCCCTTATTGCTTACCGCGCTCTGTGTGTTCGGTTTGTTATACATAGCGCATCGATTCTTGATCGTGAGGCATCGAGATCAGGGCAGTGAGTATCTTTTTTCGCGTCAAATTTGGATGTTGGTGTTCACCGTTGCTGGCTTGATCGCCATTACTCTGGCGCTACCTGTGGGGGACAGTACCCGTAATCAAATTATTGGCTTAATAGGTTTGGTCATTTCGGGTGTATTTGCGTTTGCATCCACCAATATATTTTCAAATCTTGCGGCGGGTTTATTACTCCGTGTGACTAAACCTTTTGCGCTCGGTGATTTTATTACCGTGGCAGGTCACTTTGGCCGAGTCTCCGAACGCGGGTTGTTTGATACTGAACTGGCGTCTGACTCTGGCGAGTTGATCGCTTTGCCTAATACACTATTAATCTCAAGCCCTGTACATACGATCCCTGCGAGTCGTGCTTTGGTGTCCGCGACAGTGTCATTAGGCTATGACGTGCATCACGATAAAATCATTGAGCTGTTAAAAGAGGCGGCGGAGAAATGCGAATTAGCGTCGTCTTTTGTTCAAGTTCTGAGCTTAGGTGACTTTTCTATTAATTACCGTATTTCTGGGGTATTGCAGGAAAGCAAAGGCATTATCACTGCACGATCTGAATTGCATCGCTCAATGTTAAATACGCTCCATAAAGCAGGCATCGAAATTGTATCGCCTAATTTTATGAATCAGCGCCCGTTAAAAGATGGGTTACAGTTTATTCCGGTTCAGCCTCGCGCTAAAAAAACCGTGGAAGAAGCGTCTGATGCTGAATCAGTGCTGTTTGAAAAAGCAGAAGTTGCTAAGCAGCGGGAAGATCAAATTGTCGCGATAAAAGTCGAAATAGCCGACCTAACCGTATTAAAAGACAGTGCAGAAGGTGAAGAGAAAGCCGCTCTGAAAGAGCAGATCTCAAGCAAAGAAGTAGAACTGCAATTAGTTTTAGAAACCAAACCAGAAGAGATGCAAATAGAAGATTCAACGTCGGGAGTTGTTAACACCGAGATAACGAAAGGCAACAAACCTAAGGCATGATCTTTCTTGCGTACTTATTTATTTCCTCACTGGCGTGGACGCTATTTGACCTCGCCCGTAAACACCTCGCGCATCATGAGCAACCACTAGCCCTTACCGTTGCCTTTAATATTGGGGCGCTGCCTTTATATTTAGGGGCTTGGTTGTAGTGGTCAACTAAATCTGGTCACAAGTTAAGAGGCAAGTTTATATCTTGCCTCAGCTTCAGCGGGTGTTAACCCGCCATTAAAAGTATGTGGTCTGTAACGACT